>Ga0315284_10000269_pt1 | contig 70837 bp, 48 predicted proteins | sample YL17G09_16_MG_FD_203696 | JGI IMG/M metagenome (GOLD analysis project Ga0315284, IMG submission 203696) | Sediment microbial communities from Yellowstone Lake, YNP, Wyoming, USA - YL17G09_16 | ecosystem: Environmental > Aquatic > Freshwater > Lake > Sediment | place: USA: Wyoming | collected...
AGCGTGTCAAACCCGAGGTCGAAATCGGCGACAGGATTTTCCATTCCAAGTACGGCGGCACGCATGTCAAATACGGCGGCAAGGAATATATAATCCTCAGAGAAGAGGATATTTTAGCCGTGTTGCAGTAGGGATAATGCTTGCCTTGCCCTTGATTCGGGCACAGCAAGCGGTGCAATAAGGGACGCAGCAAGCAGCGCCCTTACAAATATGATTTATTTATCCAAATCCAGAAAACATCGGAGGTATGAAAAATGCCAAAGATTCTTGCTTATAGTGAAGAAGCGAGACGAAAACTCGAATCCGGCGTGGACAAGGTCGCAAGAGCTGTGGGAATCACGCTCGGTCCACGCGGACGAAACGTAGTTCTCGAGAAGAAATGGGGAAGTCCGACTATCACAAAAGATGGTGTGACGGTCGCGAAAGAGATCGAGCTTGAGGACCCATACGAGAATATGGGCGCTCAGCTCGTTAAGGAAGTGGCATCAAAGACAAACGATATCGCTGGCGATGGCACCACGACTGCAACGGTACTTGCCCAGTCCATGGTGCATTTCGGGCTTCAGAATGTAACCGCTGGAGCGAATCCCATGGATATCCAGCGCGGTATCAAGAAAGCAACTGAAGCAGTCGTCGAGGAGCTCAAGAAACTCTCGATCCCGATCAAGGACAAGAAATCGATCTCCCAGGTCGCGGCGATTAGCGGCAACGATCAGGAAATCGGCGATGTCATAGCCGAGGTTATGGACAAGGTCGGCAAAGACGGCGTTATCACGGTCGAGGAATCGAAAGGCACCGACACGACACATGAGGTTGTCGAGGGTATGCAGTTCGACAAGGGCTATATCTCGCCGTACATGATTACCGACCGGGAGAACATGGAGGCTGTCCTCGAGGACGTTTATATTCTCTTGTGGGAGAAGAAAATCAGCGCGGTTGCGGATATTGTCCCGCTTCTCGAGAAAATCGCGAAGAAGGGAATACCGCTAACTATAATCGCCGAGGATGTTGAGGGTGAGGCGCTTGCCACACTCGTAGTCAACAAGCTCCGCGGAACACTGAACTGTGTCGCTGTTAAAGCTCCCGGCTATGGCGATCGCAGAAAATCAATGATGGAGGATATCGCGATTCTCACCGGTGGAACATTCTTCAGCGAGGACCTCGGCTACAAACTCGAAAATGTCGATATCGATATGCTTGGACGAGCCAAGAAAATCAAAATTTCGAAGGACAATACGACTATTGTCGAGGGTAAGGGCAAGAAGGATGCTATCAACGGACGAATCGAGCAGATAAAGAAGGAAATCGAGAAAGCCACGAGCGACTGGGACAAGGAGAAACTCCAGGAACGTCACGCGAAACTCGCGGGCGGTGTCGGCGTAATCAAAGTCGGCGCTCCGACCGAGACGGAACTGAAAGAGAGAAAACATCGGTTCGAGGATGCTCTCTCGGCGACCCGCGCAGCGGTCGAAGAGGGTGTAGTCACTGGCGGCGGCGTTGCACTTGTGAGAGCCGCGAAAGCTCTCGATGATGTCAAGGCGCACGGTGATGAACTTGTTGGGATTAACATAGTCCGACGAGCGCTCGATGAGCCACTGAAACTCATCGCTGCGAATGCGGGTTTCGAGGGCGCGGTTGTGCTCGAAAAAGTCAAAGGCATGAAAGGTCATGAGGGTTTCAACGCTCAGACCGAGAAATACGAAGACCTTGTGAAAGCGGGGATTATCGATCCGGCGCTTGTAACAAGAGCGGCTTTGGAGAATGCAGCATCGATTGCCGGCATGATTCTCACAACAGAGACGCTTATTGCCGACAAGCCTCAGGAGGAGAAGGCTCCAATGATGCCTCCCGGAGGCGGCGGCATGGGCGGCATGGATTATTAGAATTGATGATGAACAAAAAGCCCTCCGGAAACGGAGGGCTTTTTTATATAGCTAAGAGCAACAGTTCCGAACGGTATAGCGTAAGCGTCCCGCCCATAACCAAGCGCGTAAGCAAGTACATTTTTGTGCTATCATTATAGTGAAAATCAATTTCAAAGGATTTACACAATGAAAAACAAAAAGAAGAAAGAGCCGGTAAAATTTACAGCCATAATCACAAAAGAAAAAAAATGGTATGTCGCGCATTGTGTGGAATTGGGCGTCGTGAGTCAGGGGAAATCAATTGAGGAAGCGCAGAAAAACCTGAGAGAGGCTGTCGAGCTATATATTGAAAGTTTCGGAACTGTGGATCTTCCCGAAAGCACCGGTGAAATAGTATTTTATCCTCTTGAGGTTATCACAAGTGGCTAAACTACCAGTGCTTTCCGGTGATGAGCTGATAAAACTTCTGATGAAAGATGGCTTCACGATAGTTCGTCTGAAAGGAAGTCATGTCAGCCTTCAAAAAGGTGTGTATCGAACGGTTGTTCCGCTTCATAAGGAACTGGCGAAGGGAACATTATTAGGAATACTCAAACAATGTGGTCTTTCACAGGATGACCTTTCAAGGTTGATGAAAAAGTGACGGCATCCTGCATAACTCGAAACGCTTATTGCCGACAAGCCTCAGGAGGAGAAGGCTCCAATGATGCCTCCCGGAGGCGGCGGCATGGGCGGCATGGATTATTGATCTGATAATGAACAAAAAGCCCTCCGACATCGGAGGGCTTTTTTGGTTAATTAGTTATTTATCTTATATTTGATATATTATATACTTGATTAAATGAATCTTGATTGGATTAAACATATTCTTCAAAACCTAAATAAGCCACTTATTTGGTTTCCTTTATGGTTATTTTCTCTGCTCCTTTGGTTATGCCTTAAATATTTGAAGAGTGAACTTACCATTATGAAGAATTATCAGGATTATGTTTTTGTTTTCATGCTTTTTTCCTTTTGTTCCTGGTTTATAGCGCTTTACCCAGGTGTCAAGAATTTATTAATAAAGATTAGAAAAGAACGGAAATTACTTGAGACGATAAGAACCTTAAATGAATCTGAAAAATTCATTCTTACTTATTGTTTCTTAAAGAAAGAAAGACATATATATTTAAAGGGAGATGTTGGCACAACATTTAATGATTTAAAATCTTCTAATCTTGTTGTACGAACTCATATAAGGGGAAGAGGCTTTCCCTATGACACTTATACTATACCAGATTGGTTCTTTAAATTCATAACAAGATCTAATTTGCGGTCAAAACTATATAAATTATTAAATACTACGGAGATATCTGATGAAATGGTTTTTTGGGGTATTCGCAATATAGATGATTTTGAATTTGTTCAGAATGAAATGAAAGCTAAATACAAGCTATAGGGGGAAAGGGACAGCGCTCTTTATAACTAGTTATCTGTTGCAGAATTTATATAGTGCTATAAAAGGCGCTGTCTCCTTTTTCCATACCTTTTTCCTTCTAACTAATCTAACAATCCCTTGAAGCTCTGTAGTCTGATATTTGCCAGATATAATATTAGTTGCATTTCTAAAATATTTCCAAAATTCTGGGATCAAACGAAAATTTTCTCGGATACTACGGATATACGGTAGTTGTAGCTCAAAATATTCCTCCGATTGACGATATATTATTTAGGGAATGAAATATATAAGGTGAGAAAGCTAAGGATTTATAGCTCGTAAAGGGAGGTGATGACTGTGCTTACCGCATTTGAAAAGGTAAGACTTGATAAGATTGCCTTTCTTTTAGCCAGAAAAGTGCATGGGTCGCTACAAGATGAGCATGGCGAAATTTATCCATCCGCGTATTCCATTGCGAGAAGGATCGATTTATCATTAGCGCAGTATTTTGAAATAGAATTTAACAGCGGAGTTCTGTATTCAATAATTTGTAACCTGTTCAGAAGAGATGAAAATGCATTTCACATTTATATTAGAGAATTGATTGATGCTAATCGCTATTGCCATAAAAATTATAGAAATTACACAAAGGAACGAATTACAAAAAAGGAAGAAGCTCAAATCGAGAAGATGCTAATGGAATTAGGATTGATCTCATTTCATCCTGTTAAAAATGACTTGCTGAAACTATTTTCTGACTGTATGAAAAAGATTGTAGAGCAGGTAGCAACATTTCTTCTGGGTGTCAAAAGTTATAACTGAATTTTGCGTATGACAGAATAAAAAAGGTGCGTATCCTTGTTGCGGAAAAGGAAAAGGGGACGGGTACATTTATAGACCGCATGATTGCTTGAAAATGAGATTGAATCAGCACCCAAGGAAAAAGGGGACGGACACCTTTTCTAAGCCTCTATTTATGCGATTCACAAGCACATTACCATGGGTTTGAACCGGCTCCCTCGCAGTCGCGGTACTGACAGGCTTGCTGATGGTGGCGGACAGACGAGCTCGCTGACGGTCACCCCAGCTCCGCACGGTGCAGCGTCATCGGCCCGACCCCAACTGAAAGCGTCATCGCCCCGCCCGTAACAAAGCGCGTGAGCAGGTGGAATTTTTATGTTATCATTGTTATTCAAAACCACTTCAAGGATCTACACAATGAAAAACAAAAAGAAGAAAGAGCCGGTGGGAGTTATCATGAGAGGAGGGAAACCATCCGCGGTAATTCTTGATATCGATGAGTACCAGAAAATGCTTGAGCAGCTTGAGGATATCGATGACTTGAAGATGCTGAGGGAGATACGGAAAAAGTCTTTGAAATTCCGAAAACTGGAGGATTTCCTGAAGGAATACAAACCTAAACATCATTATCGCGGGATACGCGGGATGTCCCTTGTCCGATTAATGACTTTGGCAGTATTTGTTTACAAACGACCAGTTCGCTATCTTCCTCAACCGTTGTAAAAGGTTGCCCTTGGGAATTAATTCATAAATCCGATCCTCGAATCTTGTCTTTTTATCAGGCTTTGTGAACATCGTGGCGCCGGACGCTAGCTTAAATCGTTTAAGTCCCAATTATATTTCAGCACCTTGACAAAATTGAAAGATTATGTTACTATTGACACTACCAAATATTGGCATTTTTAAAATAAATCTGTAACATCATACTTAAAAATAAGTGGAACTTTAAAAGGATAATTAATATTGTTGCATGATAAAATCTAAATGGATTAAATAAGATATAATGACAACATAAACATATATACACAACAAATCAATAAAAATTTAAGTGGCATATATTGTGTTTAGGACCAAACACAATGTAATAGTAAATAAAAATCACCAACGGAGGTAAATTAATGAAAGGGCAATTCAGATTTTGGATTATATGTGACCCACATTGACCTAAACAGGAACCCACCAAGACTACAGGTAGCAGTCTATCAGGTCTACGACCTTATCCAGATCCTGATATTTTAGAAGATAAGGTCTCAAATGATTTATTAATACTACATATGTACGAAGGTACTGTCGAGTCATTGGAGGCATTGTCACTTATTTTCACAATGTTTGCTGAAGATGACAAACACCATTTACCTTCTGCTGTTGAAGCAGCTAAAATGGCACGTTTGAAATGTATTGAAGCTGCTTTAGCTTTTCAAAAAGCAGGCAACCTTCTGAAGTCTTATAAGATTCATCCAGCCGTCGAGAACCACTTAAAATCATTAAACTATGAACACACTATGAAAGACTGGTTAAAACGTGGGATAATAGCATTTGGTTCAGAGAATCTTAAAATCCATACAGATCAAAAAGAACTTTCAAAACAAGCTAATTTAGGTGATCTTGTACTAGGCTACGCTTCTAAATTTAGCCTATTAGCGGACTATCTCGAATGGCCTGTTCAGAATCTTTTATCCAATCGATATCCATTCCGTGATACAATGATTCAAATTTTCTCAACTGCTGCTATTATCATTCACGAAGCTGCATTTTTATCGCAACTATTTTATGAATTACCAAGTAAAGCAAGAGAAGAACATTTGGCATTGTTAAGTCAACAAAACTAAATGTTAAAGCAAGCTAAGATACCCGGTCCAGTATCTTAGCTTGCTTTTTCGTATTCTATTATTATGACATTTTTAACACCCAAATTATATGATTATATTGAATCGCTTGAAAAGCGTCATCAGTGTAGTATTAAGTTAACAATTATTCCAGATTGCAGGAAATTTATGAAATTTAGGATACCGAAAAATGTTAAATCATTTTTATTCATCCCTGATGAGAAAAATAGATATAATTTAATGTTAGATAAGCAATTCTCAATCATGAATAACATCTGCGAATCTATTATTGCTCATGAACTTGGTCATCTATGGTTTCACTTGGAAAAGTATCCTTATCTAATTTTAAAATCAAAAATACGTAAACAAGACATTATCTATGAACGAGACCTAATTAATACACTGGCTGAAGATGCGCTTTGCGATTCAATGGCTTGGGCGCGGGATTTCGAAATGGATAAGCTACTTATATATCAATCAAATCATTTAATTAATACGGATATATCAGAATTAGGTATTGGTAATAAAAAACGGACCTGGATACTTGAAAGAGTTATTCAGATTATTAGATTAATAGCCGCGGAATTCATTCATTCAAATCAAAAAAAATCAATTATTGAAATATTGGAAATCAAAGACAAAGAATTAATAAAGCTTGCCTATAATTATTATAATCAAATAGAGGGAATAATTCATAAAAAAAACAAAAAACAACACAAAGTGAGAATAAAACAGGCGTTATCATGTTTCTATAATGAAAAACCATCCTATTTTGACATAAAAATGTGACATTCTTAGAAAAATGCAGTAAATGGGACAGACACCTTTTCTAAGCCTCTATTTATCAACATCACACGAGGAGCACCCACAAGCTCGCAGAGCCTCGCTTGTGGGCGGCAGCCGGACCATAATCAGCTTCAAAGCGTTGTATTTGCTTCATTTCAGGCGGCATCTGGGCATCTTCCTGAGGGTCGGGGTTATGGGCGGGGCGCTGACGCTAAACCGTTCGGGGCGGAGCGCTGACGCTTGTCCGTTCGGAGCTGCTCCCTTACGGTCGCAGTACGGACTTGTCAACCATAGCTATAGCAGAGGTGGATTCCCCTTGCTCACGCGTGGGGTGCGTGTACGCATCATGCTTGCTACGCGTGGGGTGCGTTGCTTGATCCCTTGATACGATGCTTTAGCTTGATGGCAAATGTGCGCTATAATGGATGAAATCTTAAATCTGATATAGGAGCATTAATATGAAACTGCGATTATCGCTTTTACTGCTTTTTGTTTGTGCAATATTATCGTCGTGTTCGGGAGGAGGAGTAAATCCGGTGACTACATCATCGACAGGCTCAAATGAGAGTGTGTCGGTAGTGGATGAGAAAACCGAACCGGTGGTGGCATCGGATGTCCTCTATGACAGGTCGTCGGATGGGACAATCGCATACAAGGCATTTGGGGCATTCGAGGTTAAATTTGATCCTAAAACCATGAATGTGGAACTCGTTCCCACAAGAAAAGCCAAGGCAATCGGGACGACATTCGATGCGGACCTCACTCAGTTTCTGACAGTGAGTCCTTGCACCGATTGCTTGAAGATCGATGGGATTCGTTATGCCGGTGATAACCAGTTCGAGATTGGTTTCGCGATAAAACATCCGTTCGCGGATATAACAAAACGTCCGGACCTTCATGTATTCGATGTCCGGGGAATTGTAATCGCTAATGGAAATTACAATTTCCCGCTGACCAAGGTCATGGCTGATGCAACAACCGAGCTTTTTGCTCGAGCGAATGTAAGCTTGATCGCTAATGCCGATGGCTGGACACATCATTTCGTGGAACTAATATATGACTCGAACTATTTCGATCCTCCTAAAACCTGGGATGTGAATATCAATCCGTACAAAAGGTACTTTGTAGATGGCACCACTCCTATTTTCGATCCGCATAATCCAACCGGATTCAATGTGATGAAAGTCGGCGCTGGATGGCAGACTCAGAAATACATGTTTAACCTTCCATCATCATCTGAGCCTCTTGATTTTGTGTTTGTTCTTGATTGTTGCTATGGTCAATCGGCGACATTCCAGAATCGTCAGACACCATATTATTTCGTGCCGGAATTCAATCGGAAAGAGGCATGGAAGGTCGATGTCGTACCCATGTTAGGGGATTTTCAGTCTCATAATACGGGATCATCCGTTAATTATCAGGTAAGCGTATGTGACTGGCAGAATATTCTTTTTGCTGATCCCAATTATCCTGATATCACACACCTTGGAGGAATCAAAGCTGAAAGCGATGTCAAATCGGTTTCAATCGAGATTCCCGCGGTAAGTGAACTTGTCGAGACTACAACTCTTGTATCGGGTGATGGATATGAGGGCGTTCCATACATTTTCAATCTGACTGTGTCTAATTCCGAGAGTGCCGGTGCCGGATGGTATTACGGAATTGCTGCAGTCAGAGATGATTTGCAGGGACAACAGGGTCCAATAGCCATACCCGAGACACCGGCAGGATTTCCATTTCCCGGTCCGGAAATTTACGATTATTCAACCTACAACATATTCCCGGTTCGGGTTAAAGGCTCAGCACCCGAAATAACTGGCTTTCACTATGTTTCGACTTTGAAAGAAGGGGAAACAACAGATATTAGTGCTGATGTTGTTGAACCTGATGGGGATGTTTTGACCTATCATTGGGAGCAGGTTTCTCCAGCATCCCCGATTGGTATATTTGAAGATCCCGATGCAAAGGATACAGTCTGGCAGGCGCCACCGGTTTTTGATATTCTGGTTAGTGGTGTACCTTTTATTCTGTCATTCACTGTAAGCGACATCGATAGCGATGATACCGACTATGCTTATATTACTGTAACAGAGAATAACTCGTCGCCAATTTGCACAGGAATTACCACAAATCCATACTGGGGAATAATCGATACATGGCAAGCGATTGGCATGTATGCTGATGCCTACGATCTTGATGGGGATACTCTGAAGTACGAATGGGATTATGATTGGGATGGAAACGGATTGAACTTTGATGTTGACGCGACAGGACAATATCCTACACCATATAGCTACGGAGTAGCTGGATTTTATTTGATTGGGTGCAGGGTGTCGGAGGACAACCGCACCAATTATCTAAGCTCGTTTTGTTCAAAGCAAATAATCGTGCAAGGCATACGGGATCCGGAGTTCAAGGTTGATGATTCTGATGCCAGTGATCCACAATATTGCGATCATGATATCGCGATGATTAAATACCCCATGAACAATCCTGTTTATCATGCTGTATATTGTGTTTTAGGTGGTTCGCCAGTCATGTACTGCAATACGATGAGGGATCCACACAAGTTCCAGGACCATGAGGTGATTTCCCGTGGACCATCATCTGGTAGTTGTGAATTTCCCAAGGTTGCCGGCTATGACAAACTTACGCATGTTATATGGATTGAAAATGACACATCCACTGTCCCAACTACTTATAGAATAAAAATAAACTCGAGCGATGATGGAGGAATGTCTTTTGGCGCCATGGGTGGAGAAAGAATTGTGACAGCGGTTCAGGGTCCGGACTTTATGGGAGAAGCCGATATCTGTGCTGGGAATTTATCCGGTTTGTTTTATCTTGTATATTCAGTAAATCAGTCCGGCAACTACTTATTGTGGTTATGGGTTTCTGATGATGGAGGCGAGACATGGCATCAACCAAGTGGGGGAAGCGGAGCTTTCCGAGATGTTCAAGATACAACATACGCGGGTAGACCTGAGCTCGAATTCTCTCCTGATGGTGTTATCCACGTTTTATGGCAGGACTTACGAACTGGCTCCAGCCAATACTTTTACGATTGGTCGTCCGATGGGGGTGTGACATGGCATTCGGACGTACAGGTCACTGATGCAACTTTGACATTTGACTGCAATATGGCGGTCGATAATGTTAACAACGCATATTTCGTGTGGAATGATTCCGATAAAAAGACCTATTTCCGTAAAACCCAATTTGGTAATCCTCCGACATTCAGCCCTCATGAAGTAATTTTAGATTTTTCCGCCGCCAGTTTTCGAGGTGTGGATATAATGGTAACACCTTTGGCTGATATCATAGTTGTTCCTGTGATGTACTTGTATTCAGGAAATTATCAGACAACATACTTTTATTCCCGTGATTATGGCGAGAGTTTCGACTCGTTTTTCATAAGCAGCTACGGCACAAACCAAACTGATAATATTTCATGTGACGGTTATTTTCAGTATGAACCCGGAAGACTTGAACTTTGTTCGATATGGGTTGACGAGAGAACATCGTTCGCACCGTTCAACGACCATATCTGGGGTGAGTTTACCTATTTCGCGGATCGTCCGTGATGAGGGATCAGTAGAAACGGAAGAGGTTGGAATGGCAGCTATATACACTACCTTGCAGCAGCTGATATGGGCGGGGTGCTGATGCTGGGCCGTTCGGAGCTCCTTGATGGTCGGGGATATGGGCGGGGCGCTTACGCTAAGCCGTTCGGAGCTACTCCCTCACGGTCGCAGTACGGACTTGTTCACCATAGGTATAGCGGAGGCGGAATCCCCGTGCTCACGCGTGGGGTGCGTGGTTATGGGCGGGGCGCTTACGCTAAGCCGTTCGGAGCTAATAGTATGTAAGCTAAAGATTGGCTCGAATCTCCTCAATAATTCTATTAACCGATTTCACGAGCATTGCATAACCATGTTTTTCGAATATCGCGAGCGATTCCTCAGCGAGTTTTAAAGCTTCCTGCGGTTTGCCCATCTTATTGAGAACGCCAGCCTGGTTGGCAAGGGATATTGCAATGCCTCTTGGGATGTTGAGTTCTCTGTTTAGTTGTTCCTGTTCTTTCATATATTTCAGAGCATCAACCAGATTATCCTGGGCTTCGAGCACTAATCCCTTGTTACCGAGACATCGGGCAAGACTGGAACGATCGCCAATTTCACGACATATTTTCTCCTGCTCATCCAGCAATCTCACAGCCGTGTCAATATCTTCGTTCATGAAATATATCTGAGCCTGGTTGCCGAGGCTTCTCTGGAGACCTGAAGGAATATTTTTCTGGCGGCAGATCTGTTCCTCCTCTTTGTGCAGTTCAAGAGCTTTATCCTTGTCGCCGAGTTTCCTGACGATTAATGCGATGTTGCCAAGGCATTTTTGAAGTCCTATATAGTAGTTAATCTCGCGACAAATTCGTTCCTGTTCTTTCAAGAGTGGCAAGGCATCATTTAGCTCATTGCGTTCGTGGAGGATAATCCCCTGGTGTCCAAGAGCGCGCTGTAGCTCGATAGGGTTGTTTATCTCGCGGCAGGTCATCTCCTGTTCTTTCAAGAGCTGCATAGCATTATCAAGATTGCCTAGCTGGTAGAGAACTATTGCCTTTGTACCCAGACAGGAGATATAAATTTCCTTATCGCCTGTTTCTCCGGCGATTTCCAGACCTTCCTCGATAACATTATCCGCTTTCCTGATCTCACCTGTGTCCAGATACACATTTGCGATATTGTTCAGTGTAGTCGCCTGCTGAGACAAATCATGTACAACACGTGCGAGCTCAATTGATTTTGTATAGAGTTCGAGAGCTTTCTGAGGTTTTCCCTGTAGTTTCAATATTAATCCGATATTGTTCAGCACAGTTGCTTCGGCTTCAATATCGCTATTTTCCCTTGTTATTAACAGACTTTCCTCGAAATATTTCAGTGCTTCGTGGAAGTTACCCTGGTCGAAATAAAAACCTCCGATATTATTCAGTATATTTGCGGTTGTGGGGTGATTCGCGCCTAATTGTGATTTGGAAATATCAAGCGCTTTTTTCAGATGCTCGATCGCTTCGTCAAAATGTTCCTGCTTGCGCAGTACTCCGCTTAGATATAACTCGCGCTCGATTTCATTATCCTGTTTATTTGAAATAATCGCGGCCGTCAGTTTGCTTAGCTCTTTTATATCATGGATATTGCCTGTGAGATCAATCGCCATATGCTCCTCAAATAGTTCGGGGATTTGCTCCTTTTTAGCATCAGGAAGAATTATAAGAATGGCGTTTTTGGGTTTCTGCTTGAGGAACGAATCGAGTTCTTCTTTTTGCCTGACGTTTATATCCGAGCCGACGAAGAATCCGAATGATGCTGAATCCTTGATTGCTTTTGATATATCCTGTACCCATGATCGTCCGGGTATGAGATTCCATTTATCCAGCCAAACTCTGACCCCAGCGTCGGTCAGATAGCTTGCGATTTCTTCCACCGGTTCCGAATCCATCGCGGAGTAACATAGAAAAACATCATATTTGGGATTTTGTGATAGTTGCATTATCTTGCAGCTACCTCTATATGCAGGAAATTATCAAGAAGCTTGCGACGATACTCTTTAGCTATTTCCTCATCGATCAACTCTTCATCAAGAAGTTTTTTTATCTTTATCAGTTCACGTTTGATGCTTTCCATTTGCTTGCTTGTTCTTTCTTTTTTCAGTTCAGGACCTTTGCCAAACGGAACACCCCTGATACCACAGATAAGGTCATGAAGTGCTTTATCGTTGGTAAGACCTTTTCGGAAATCGATCCATGTTCGAAGTCCCAGGTATGAATCGATTGTTTTTTCATTGGCACCCGGAAGAAGGACAGCCATGATGCGAAAATCATCATCAACTGCGCGCCTGTCGAGAGCTTTTTGAATCTCCTGGTTAAACCATCCGGATGGTGTTGTTTTTCCTATAAAAATCATGCAGCATTTAGTTGTACCCAGTGCCTGCGCTATTGCGGGTTGCCAGTATTTACCGGGAGGAAGAACCCATTTATCAAGCCATACACGATAATCGGTTTTCTCCTCCACGCGTTTGGCGAGTTTTTCAACCTCGGATGTGTCCTCATGCGAGTAACTGAAGAATACATCGTATGTGGTCTCGGTAGAGCTCATATAATCAGGATGTCAAGGATGCATTTTTTATGGATGGCAGCATCCTGTTAATCTCACATTCCGAATTTGCGATTATTTAATAATATAGTCCGTATTAGCGTCAAGGTCAAGATGAAAATGGGGACAGTCCACGACAGCGGCTTCAAGTTGATTGTTGCTTATTGATTTATTCGAAACGACAAGTGATGATTACTTATTTACAGGGACAGTCCCCATTTTCAGTGATTATTCCTCTTCCTCTTCTTTGCGACCGGCTTTGCGTCGTTCGATTATTTTCTTGGTGGCATCGCCGGGAACTTCATCATAATGCGAGAATTCCATTTCATAAGTGCCGCGTCCGGATGTTATCGAGTTCAGGTCGGCGACATAATTTTGCAGTTCAGCAAGAGGGATTTGAGCGGTGATTATCTGAAGATGTCCTTTGACTTCCACACCCTGGATTCTCGAGCGCTTCGAGTTCAAATCGCCCATTATGTTGCCCATGAACTCCTCGGGGATTGTTATGCTTACGTTATAAATCGGTTCGAGAAGAATCGGACTTGCCTCCATCCATCCTATGCGGAAGCTTTTTCTTGCAGCGAGTTTGAACGCGATTTCCTTTGAGTCAACTTTATGATATGAGCCGAAGTAGAGCGTCGCTTTGAAATCGGTTGCGGGAAAACCGGCGAGAGGACCATCGGACATGTTCTCGCGAAGCCCCTTTTCGACAGCGGGTATGAACTGGTTTGGAACGACACCGCTCACGATTGCATCTACGAATTCAAATCCTGAGCCGCGCGGGAGAGGCTCGAAGCGGATATAAACGTCACCATATTGACCGGCGCCTCCAGTCTGCTTTTTGTGCTTGCCTTGCGCCTCAGCCGTCTTCTTGATTGTCTCTCTATATGGAATTTCAGGCAGTTTTGTCTCAACTGAAACATTGAACCGCCTTTTTAATTTTTCAAGCGCGACAGCCAGATGGTTCGGTCCCATACCTCTTAGAATTAATTCCTTTGTTTCTATGTTTCGATCCCACACGAGAGTAGGCTCTTCCTCTGTCAGTTTCGTGAGACCTGTCGATATTCGCTGCTCGTCATCGCGGGATTTGGGTGTGAGAGCGAGTGAATAAATCGGTTGTGGGAAATCTATTTTCGGGTAAAGGATAGGAGAATCAGCGTGTGCGATTGTTTCCCCTGTGTTTGTCACGGTGAGTTTTACAAGGACACCGATATCGCCGGCTGGAATCTGATCGACAACTATATTGTCCTTGCCTTTGAGTTTCAGAAGCTGTCCGATTTTTTCTTTTTCATTTCGAGTTGTATTCAGAAGGTTTGAGTCGCTTTTGATTGTGCCGCTGAATACGCGCACGATGTTGATTCGTCCGGCGAACGGATCGATCATAGTTTTGATTACGAACGCGCTGACAGGTGCATCAGGCTTGCATTCTCTCGTTTCTTTTTCACCGGATTTCATGTGGGATCCCTCACGCGGAGGAAGTTCCGCCGGTGATGGAAACATGTTCACGAGGGCATCAACGAGGGGAATAACTCCGTTGTTGAGTGTACCGCATCCAGCGAAAACCGGGATAATATCGCCAGCTTTTATCGCTGCTTTGAGCACCCTGTAATAATCATCGAGAGGGATATCGGCACCCTCGAAATACTTCTCCATGAGCGCTTCATCGTTCTCGGCGATTTTCTCGATTGTCTGGGTGCGCATCTCAGTGACCAGATCGACCATATCCGATGGCACATTATCCTCGCGTACTGTCTTTCCATCGCCTTCGGGATAAATCGCCCTCATCTTGAGGAGGTCGATAACACCTTTGAATCCTGCTTCGCTGCCAATCGGGATTGTTAACGGAATCGCGCCTTTGAATATTTTCTGGACGCTTTCGAGTGTTATATCGAAATCCGAACGTTCCCTGTCGAGTTTATTTATGAAAATTGCGCGTTTGAGATTTCCCATCTCGGCGAAGACATTCACTTTTTCGGTCATAACCTCGACACCATCGACACCGCTGACTACAATAACCGCGATATCGGCGCCTCTAAACGCCGCGCGCGCATCATTGATGAAATCCGGGAATCCCGGAGTGTCGATAAGGTTGATCGTTACGCCGTTCCATGAAACCGGATAAAACGCTGATGAGACTGACATTTTGCGCTCGATCTCATCCTCGAGATAATCCATGACTGTGTTTCCTTCATTGGTGCTTCCGAGACGACTTGTCGCTCCTGAATTGTATATTATGGCTTCCGCTATCGATGTTTTCCCGCATCCACCGTGACCGCTGAGTACAACGTTACGTATTTCACTTACATTCGCCATTTGCGAACATCTCCTTGCTGACGCAAAAAAACTGCACTTTACGCAAAAGGCGAATAATACCAAATGATTGGGTGAAATACAATAAACATTTCAAAAGGGCGCAAAGCCTGGGGGCGCGGTCGTCCCGACGGCATTATGTGTTCACCGGGATCGCGGACATCCCTGTCCGCTTTGTAAATTGCATCACATCCATTGCGGACAGGGATGTCCGCGATCCCAGTGAAAGAAGCGAGTGGAACGGGTTTGTTGAAAAAGCATGGAAAAGAGAGATTTCTCCGCTACGAAATGACACGAATATCGACTTTATCAACAGCTCCAGGACGCAGGCGCGCCAAGATATATGCATACAATGTTATTTTTTGGATTTGTATTTAAAATCCTTACGTTTGGATGGCTCTTTTTCCTTCTCCGCAGGTGGTTTTGTTTCTCCCTCAGGTGTGGCGCCTTCCTTCGGAGCGACCGTTTCACCAGGTTTTGCCTGAGGCTCCTCCTTTTTTTGTTCCTCAGGTTTCTTGATTTCAATTGGCAATTGGAAGACACCGTAAATGATTTTATCCCTTGATTGAATGGATTTTATCGGCTCCAGCGTTTCCTCATCCTCTTTCTTCTGCGGATTCGGATTCATCGGACGCATCAGTTCTATCACGAGTTCGTTGTTGTGGTCGCGCGTGAGAATTTTTTCGATTATCTCATCAAGCGATTTTGGAGGTTTTTCCGGCATTGGCATCGGTATCATACCCGGCATCATGTTCATATCCTGTACTAAAGCAATTGGAGCTGCACCCATCATGAACCTGTTCGGAATACCTCCACCGCCGCGAACAACAATCTGAGTCATTCCGGCAGTTATATCCTCAGGGATTTTGAGTTCCAATGTCTCCTCGAAAGATTCCTCGCGATACGGTTTTAAGGTTACTTTCATTCGGATATTGTCACCGGGTTTAAAGCTCTTGACTTCCGGTTGAGTGATGACAATTGGCTGTGCTTCACCTTCCGGTGTTGTTGTTTGTGTTTGCTGAGGAGCTTGCTGGAGGTCGATCCGTATTACATTTACGCCCTGTGGCTCCTGAGTTTCCGATGGTGGAACCGGTTCGGATATCGCGGGTTTTTCCTCTTGCTTTTTTGCCTCTTCGATAAATTCTATTCCGACAATATCGAGTGTTTGACGGTTTTCCGTCAGATCGATTTTGACATCAACCTCGTCGATGGATACCTCGCGGAAGATATTGCCCGCTGTGAGTGTTGAGATGACCTCCATAAGTTCGTTGATGGATTCCATTCCGCTGAAATCGCTGAAATAGACATTGTTGCGGGTGATAGGTTCCGCAAGACCCTCGCCCTTGACTGTGAAGCTGGATTTTATGGTGCATCGTCCGGATCTGTCCATCGTTTGCGCTAATCCCTGCATCAGCGGGAGCAAAGTTAAAAACGGCATCAAGTCTTCATCACGCAACACGCCAAGGTTGAATTTTTTAGTCTGGTCCTGGTCGATATCATTTATTTCAAGATGCACTTTTACGAGATCGGGAGCTTTACCAAGCACGCCTGATATCGCACAGGCTCGATCCTGGCTTGATGAGCCTATCACGCTTATCGCCTCGCCTATTTTAAAAGACCTGTCGAGAGCGGGTACAGTAAAAACAATACGGGCGCTTGTTAGAGGAGCATCCAGTTTGCCTTTTTGCAGGAAGGGGTGTCCGAAGGCGAGGATTTTCATGTCGGCATCATCGGGATCGAAATAAGTCAATGTGCCGACCGCGGTGAAATCCATGTCTCCCGTTACGAGTTGCATACCGAGAGCGCTTCCGGGTTCCATCTGTGTGCGATTGTCAATCAACGTGATTTTTTCCCAGTTCTTGTCGTCCATTCCACCGCCGGATCCAGCCATTATCTCGATGTATGGAAGTTTTGGACCGAGAAATTCTTTTACTTTATCGACGAGCTGAGGTGAAAGACCATTTATGAAAAGGGGAGTTCTGCATGCGGTCAAAACCATTGTGTTTTCATTCAGATTGTTCTCAAGTTTTTTTGTGGTTTCATCATCCATGCCGAGTATTGTTGAGTCGATTGTTTTTCCAAAGAGCTCGATAGGTTTATCAATCTTTGCGAGTTGAATCCCTGTTTCGGATTTCTCTGAGAAATAAAAATTTTTAAGCATTTCATTGATTGGGGTTACGCCGGCGATTGAATGGTCGGCGAAGTACCATGCGGCGCTCAATGCCCCTATTATTTTGCCATCGATGAATACGGGACTTCCGGAAAAACCACCCGCGATACCTCCTGTGGCATCGATTACAGGTCCCGTGCATTTGATGAGAATCATGGGACCTCCGTTGAATCCGCCCTTTTTGATAATCCCGATTATCTCGACATTAAAACTCTCCACATCGGTACCGCGTATAACGGTTTTGCCGATTCCCTTCATGCCGGGTTGAAGCTCGCTGACCATCATGGTCGGGACTTTGGCGAACGAGTAACTCGACAATAAAAAGAGTATTCCGCATGCTATTAGAAAAACTTTTAACTTGAACATTATGACTCCCATGGATGAGATTCCATTTACCAAAATATTATCTATAAGTAAACGGCGATTATACTTAATATTTAATGCCTTTCAAAATGAATTAAAGTTCTGATTCAATCAATCCCATTTCAACTTAATGACACCGCAAACTTATAACCGGTTTCATCGTGGAGTGAACATTTGATGCCAATTGGCGATAAATTAAATTGGTAATATCAATTTACAGGAGATGACATATGGGTTTGGAATCATCCAGATGCCTTGATATCTGCATTACCGCCGACATATGCAACGCGATATTCCCGGAGCATCGCGACAAACGTCGCTGGGATAACATAATATGCGGAGCGATTCGTTTTAAAGAGACTATTTTAAATATTCTCGATGATTTCTCGGTGCCTCCGAAAATAACATGGTTCGTACGTGCTGACCCATGGATGGAGAAAAGGTTCGGGTCATACACATTCCTTTTTGAACGTCATGGAGTGCATTTCGCCCGTCTCGCGGCATCGGGTGATGAAATCGCATGGCATCCGCATCTCGATATCCGCAACATGAAGACTGAAATCAAACAATTGCCTGCTATTGCAGGTTTGGTTCGTCGATTTTTTCCCGTAACGAGCGTAAGAATAGGAGAGGCATTTCATTCCTCGGAATTAATCAGGCATGTGAATAAACTCGGATTCACCGCTGATTCAACAGCTTTACCCGGAAGGTATAACATCGAAAGCCGAACACCGTTCGATTGGCGTAACACCCCTGAAAAACCGTACAAACCAGACAATTACGATTACAGGAAAGAAAATAAAAATAGCACCACAGGGATTCTCGAAATCCCGTTCACTATGCTGCCGATCAGATTACCGTATGACAAACCGGGGGCATCATCGAGGTATATGAACCTTTCGTATAGAAGAAATTTATTCGAGGAGGGGATTATGAGCAAAAGAGAGTGGGTGTCTCCTATTGTGGCGATAGCACATCCAGCGGAACTTGACCCGCCAAGGGGTTATAGCGAAAAGCATCCAATCCTGAGTTTCAATGAGGACGAGCCAAATCATAACCTGAAATTCCTTCTTTACAGACTCAGAATGCTCGGATTCAAAGTTCGATATCGCTGTATACGCGAGATCCCATCGTTGTTTGAGAAAGATACATCCGTTAAGGCATACATGCATGAAAAGATGTCCGATACGATTACAAGGAGGATAGTTTGATGAATGATGTGGTGCTCAAAGAAATATCGGTTGAACAGAAATCGGTATTTCAAGGTTTAAAAGAATGTCTGATTTCGAAGTTCGATTCTCGTGATGCATTTCTTACCGGTCGAGGCGCATCGGCGATATATGCGGCTCTGAAAGCGATTGAGAAACCGGAGTCTTATGTAGCCATCCCATCTTTAACATGCCCGTCGATACCATCAGCGGTTATTGCAGCCGGGATGAAGCCGCTTTTTCTGAATATCCGCCTTGATGATTTTAACCTTGATACATCGGAAATCGATTTCCTGCCATCCAATGTTGCGGCATTAATCGCACCGCATATGTTCGGACATCCTCTCGAGATAGAGGAGATTCAGCGTAAATGCGAAAGGCGCGGAATCCTGCTTATAGAAGATATAGCGCAGTCTTTCGGAGAGAAAATAAATGGCAAGCTGATGGGGTCTTTTGGCGATTTGACTGTTATCAGCTTTCATCCATCCAAAATTGTGCCGGGACGAGGTGGAGGCGCTCTTCTTATCAATGCGAACAAATCGGACTTGCATGAGAAAATCAAAGCGGAGATAAAAAAACTTCCCGCAATCCCTGATGATTTTTTATTTATTTCACGGATGATGACATCGAGAGTCAACATGCTTTTGAACGAATCGCGAACTGGTAAAAAAGATGCGCGTAAGAATATCGGGAGGGTTTATGCTGAGAATCTCGATTTAATCCCATACGCTCATAACGCAGATAATGAGCTTTTCAACCTTGCCGGTGTAATGTCGGTTGATAAACATCTGGACATGAGAAAAACGAGAGCTGACAAATACAGGAAACTAATTGAGCATCCGATGATAATACATCCGAATCTGAAAACCGGTTCACCTTTGTTCAGGTATTCCATTTTGATATATGGTGAGGATGGTTCGAGGCAGTGCAGGCTGTTAACTGACCGATTGAGAGCGAATGGAATCCACGCGTCGAATCTGTATTATCCATCACATTTGATTTTCCCTGATGGCACAGGGCGGAAACTTAAAAATGCCGAGTGGGTGTCTGAACGCATTATTAATTTATGGCTTGATGATATCGCCGGAGATGCATATATTAAAAAGACCGCAGATTTGATTACTGATTTTATGAATATCGGGATTTGATATTTTCGCAGGAGTATCCTGATTCCAAAGTGCTTTAGCAGGGAAGAAAACAAACTGTTATTCCTTAGGTTGTATTGTCTCCATTTGTTTTTGAGCGAGAATTGAGCTTCTGTGTTCCCTGCGGTTCTTTATTCCCTGAGAGGCATATTCACTTAATGCCCCCAGCACGAATCCGATTAATGTGAAATGCATGTAAGCCCATCCCATCGCAAGAGTCTCGGCGAATTCTATCGGCTTGATATCGAATGACGCTTTTAAATCCTTGAGATAAATGTAAGCGAGAGAGAGCACATGAGCTGTAATAAGTCCCACAAGGGACCAGATGAATCCCCGTTTGAAAGGCCTTGATACTTTCTTATCTTCCATGAGCCCATTAACGATTCGATACATGGCAATGGCGCCGACAATTTCCATGAGGAGCATCGTTGACGGCTTAATGAAATACCATCCGGTAACATCGAGTGCGAAGACATATCCAAGCGATGCGCCTCCGACTATCCCAAGAAAACTGCGTATGTATTTCGTTCGCAACATTGATATTTCTTTTTTTTCAAGACCTTAATATAATCTGCGTATGAGCTCGCCTCTCAGGGTTCTCAGTTTTCCTTCGATGATTTTTAATAGAATGATGTCCCCGGCTTTGATGTTATCATGATTATCGAAAATTATAATATCCTCATCACGACTCCTCGCCATCCAGGTATCATCATCTCCCCTGGAAGCTCCCTCGACCATCGCCACAATTTCGCTTCCTTCGAGCTCCTTATGACACTCCATGGTAATTTGATTCTGCAAATCAATCAACCGGTTCAACCTTACCCTTTTTTCCTCGAAAGGAACATCATCGGAAAATTTCAATGCCGGTGTATACGGACGCGGTGAATATTGAAATGTGAAGACCTTGAAGAATCGGACTCGTCTTATAAGGTCGAGCGATTGCTCGTATGATTCATCCGTTTCACCCGGGAATCCGACGATTATGTCGCTCGATAATCGAACATCCGGGATTTTGTTTGCGATGCAGTCGGTGAGTTTCAGATAATCCTCGCGTGTATGACCTCGTCCCATCCGTTTGAGTATTGAATTATCGCCCGATTGAACGGGTAGATGAATGAACCTCGTTATATTCTCTCTTGATGCTATCAAATCGACTGTCTCGAATGAAAAATCCTTCGGATGCGATGTAAGGAATTTTATCCATATATGTGGGAATTGCGATGAAACCGAATCGAGGAGATTTCGGAATATTTCATCACCATGAATTGTCTTTATCGATTTCGAGGTGCTCCAGTCTTTACCGTAATCGAGGATGCTTTGCCCGAGAAGGGTAATAGCCCGAGCGCCTTTCTCAACGCGACTTTCGATTTCATGGATAATCTCATCCTGCGGACGGGAAAAATTCGCTCCGCGAGAAAAAGGCACGATGCAGTACGTGCAATTCTGCTCGCATCCCCTGACAATTGTTACAAAAGCATGATATTTGAATTGGCATATGTCCTCGGCGATTAAATCGAGTTCCTTATCTTTTTTAGTTTCACAAGCCAGCGCTTCAGGAGATGTTTTAGCATTGTCCAGATGTTTTTTAAGAAGGTTCTGGAAGTTATCGATTTCTGATGGATTAAAAGCGAAAAGGAGACCGGGAAAACGTCTTTTTAATTCGAGAATCTCAACTCGCGGAGCAAGGCATCCTGCGAGAATATATCTGAGTTCGGGTCTCCGTCTTCTAAGGACCTCAAGTTCACCGAAGTATGAGATAGCTTTTTCCTCGGCTTTACCTCGGACGACACATGTATTTACAAGGACAATATCGCATTCAGATGCGTTGTCGGATTCCTCCATGCCATAGTTTTTCAATACCGATGAGTACTGTTGGCTATCGGCGATGTTCATCTGACATCCAAATGTACGGATGTGATACCTTTGCCTCGTCATTTCCGGTTGGAGATAATATCTATCTTTTTTTCTTCAGCGAGTTGCCTGAGTTTTCTCGGAGCCATTTGACGCATGACAAGATCGAACTCCTCGAGCGCATCAGCATTGTTATTCTCAGCCATATATGTAAGGCCGAGTTCATAATGTGCTTCTGGCGCCCGAAGCTGACGTTTTTCGACGGCGCTTTCAAGGTATTGTCGCGATTTCGCGTTGTCGCCTTTAAGTCTGTATGTCTTACCGGCGCCAATAAGAGCATAATAATGATCAGGATTTAACTCAACCGACCGAAGAAATGAAACCAGAGCGGTGTCATAATCCTCAAGGCCGGTATTAGCTTCTCCGTTTTGCCGATAAACCTCCGCCAATTTCAGTTCATCTGTAATGCCGAATTCGATCATACTCTCGGTAATCGATTTAGCCTCGTAATATTGCCCAGTCTTGTTGCACATTTCAGCTATTTTGACCCATGCTCGAAGATCCTCTTTACCTGAGTTTTCATACGCTGAAACGTAATATTTCTTCGCTTCCGGGAATTTGCTAAAACGCTCATATACTTTCGCGGTTTGATAGCTGAAAAAGGCTGTTCTGTCTTTTGGTTGCGTGAAGACAAACAGAAGCGGGATGAGCACGAAGAGAACAATTATGACTTTAAGAATGCCCATTTTAGACCTGTTTCGGGAAGAACCTTTTAAGGACTGGGATCTTTTAAATTTGAATGTTTCTATTGCCACTTGGATACTCCGTTATTTTTTGTCGGCTTTTAAAAGTCGGTACTGCGTTTTTCTTTCAACGAAACCCTATGGAAATAATAACAGAAAATTTAAATCATTTTAATGTTTATTAATTCAAGCGGAATTCTAAGAGCCGGCAACATAGCTCACGAAGAATCCTATCTGTGTTGCCATTGTTAAAAGATACATATGTTTCCAGCTTGGATGGTTGCCTTCCAGCGCGAGAGATTGGGGGTTCCTGAGTATCAACCACGCGATATAAAATCCCCAGACTGCAAGAATTGTCAAGGGCAGTGTTGATGGAATCAGGAGATGCCATCTGATGAAGAAGGGTATTAGGAGGAAAGGGAAAACGAAGAAAGGGGAGATGATCCATGCGCTTTTTGTAACACCAAGGACTACAGGAAGAGTTTTCGCGCCACCGGCAGCATCGCCTTTCATATCGGCATAATCCTTTGTCGTAGCCGCTCCGACAAAATAGAGAAAAAGGATCAAGCCGATCGCCCATGGTGTAGGATTGGGATTGGTGAAATTCTCAGGATGCACGCTGAGCCATCCGACTACGGGCAGAAGTAATCCTCTCGGAATCGCCATGGCGATATTCGACAGTATCGGGTTATTCTTGAACCTTATGGGTGGAGCGGAATAGAAATATGTCAATAGCGCTGTTATTGCCACGAAAACCAGAACAGGAATATTAATAAGCAAAGCAAGTATGAGATCGATAACATAAAGAACCAGTCCGAATTTCAGCCCCGTGCTTTTGGAGATTCGTCCACTTGGAAGGGGCCGATTAGGCTTGTTGATTACATCTATGTCGTAATCGTAGTATTGATTGATGCAGTTCGATGCCGCGTTCAGAAGTGATGCCGCTATGGCACCGATTATCATGTTGAAATATAACTTGCTTGTCGGAATAGTCAGTTCAGCATTGGCGAAATACGCTATACCGGCTCCGGCGAAGAATCCCACAAAGGGCATAAGAAGTGTGAACGGACGAACGAGGTCTTTATATGCCCTGATGTCCAGTCTTCTGGTGGTGTTCTCTGGTGACATTTTCTCTTATAGCTCGGCCAAAACAAACTTAAGCCACTGCGTGGCTTCATTCTTAATTATATAGCTGCTTCCCACTTAAACAAATCGGACTAAATGCACCTAAAACTTAATAGTTTACCAGGATAAGGTTTTATGTCGCTTTGGGGTTAACTATCTGATGGCTAAACTGTGACAGCTACAGAAAGGGTGTTGCAGAGCAATCTGATGCTTGTATCAGGAAAAAAAAAATGTAGAAAAACGATATTATTTTGATAGGAAAAGGCGGGAGCATGGAATAAGACGAAGAAGGTTAAACATGCGTATTAACATTGAAAAACGCGATAATGTTGCTATTGTGAAAATATCCGGCGATATCAAGTTCTCAACGTGTCCGGAATTTGTGGATAGCGTTTCCGGACTTATCCGAGAGGGGCACAAGCAGATTCTTTTATCATGGGAAGATGTTGATTATTTTGATTCTTCAGCTCTCGGTGCGCTAATTTCAATCCGCAAGCAGTTTGAAAAAATCCCCGGTAGTAAATTGGCGATATTCACTCCCCATGAGGAGCATTTAGATATTTTCCGCAAGATAAATCTCCACTCATTCTTTGAGATATCAAATGAGATGCCAAAGGCACTCGAGAGTTTCTCCAAGAAAGCCGTCAAAATAGAATAACTGCACTGCAAAGTCCCCTTTTATGTAAAGCGCAGATATTGGCAATGCCAATTTTGTGTACTTTAAAACCGTAAAACGAAAAAGAGAATAAGGAGAAGGTTGTTGCATTTTCAGCGAATTGAGAATTATATGTATTTGCATTATAATACATGCGTTTTTTAGTGCGACATGAAATTCTGTCGAATCAAGCAATTCGGAGGTTTCACCCATGAAATACCTGAAAATACTCATTATTGGATTAGCAATTATTTGCGGGATGCTGATAGCCGCATCGTGTTCGAGTTCATCAAAGAATTTACAAACTCCTGTATCACCTGATCCTCAAATTCCATCGCTTTCCGATGTTCAATCATCGGAGGGGATCGGCAATCATAATGTCGTTGCCGTTTATGATGCGGTAATTGACCCGGAATCTCAAACATTCACTATCACGCCATCAAGGAATGTTGAATTTCATTTCCCTCTAACCAGTCTCTACCCGAATGTCGTCAAGATAACCGGTTATGGTTTCACACCGCATTTCTGGGCTGATATCCAACTGAGTCATCCGCTCCCGTACAGCGGGATAGATGGTTTCGATGCTCGGGTAATAGCAGTACTTCCAGCAAATCCCGGCGTGAGTATGGAATATCCAAATTTGAACATACATGGGAACAATTCTGTGGTGATGTATCCCGATGGATACACAACCCTTTTTGACAGACTTGATTTCGCTGGTAATGTGAATCCCTTCATGGCTTACTTTGCGTGGACACCGAACCGCGTATGGTCATCAAGTGGATTCTCAACTGAAACCATAAAATGGGACCTTAACCTTGGTGGGTTCGGAGGTCCAATAAGGTTCAAACTGATTGTAGATGTTTCCACGAACTATCCGAATCCGCCGCAACCGGTAATCGATAACGCGCAGGAGCCGGTCTCTATGAATGCTATCGTCGGTCCGGGAATGACATCGGATGGTGGAAGCGCCCCGGTCGAGGTTACATTGCTGGATTGGCAGGGCACAGGTGGTATTGGTGGAGTGGTTATTGAAGCCCCCCAGTTATTTAGTGGCATAAGGTGGTTGAGTTATATCGGTCCAGGTCCAAATCCGAACGAGTATATATATAACGGAACCATGGAGAATGAATATCTCGCTCCTGCTGGAGAATACAGGTTTATTGCGTCGACATGGGATGTAAATAACCATGTTTATTTAATGAAAGAGTTTTTGGCGTCTGTGAGCAGCGGTGGTCTGAATCCGGTAGAAGTTACACCGCCATGGTTAAACATCCAGCCTATAAGAATCGCATATCAAGCGCCTTATGCGTATGTGGCATCGGCAAGTGCCGGTCTACATATCTTCAATATGGCTGATCCGGCAAATCCTTTCTGGGTCAGTTGGATTGATACAGGGGGATACGCTGTGGATGTTGCTATTGATGGCGATTACGCGTATGTAGCCGCCACAGATGAAGGATTATCGATTGTCAATATTTCAAATCCTTCAGCACCATATGTTGTGAACACGATCAGCAGTGCCGATAGCTTCAATGGCGTGAAAGTAGCTGATGGTTATGCATACTGCGCTGCCGGTTATTATTTTTACATATTCGATGTGAGTCCCCCGGAAAGCGCCTATGCTGTGAATGCGCTACCTGTCGGTTATAATTCGCAACATATAGCAATCTCACGTGGTTATGCTTATCTGGCTTGCGAAGAGCTTTTCGACTATGGAAGATTAAAAATCTACGATATTGATCCTGTGAACTCCGCTTATGAAGTAAATAATATTTCACTTTCCTACCCGCCAAATGATATTGACATCTCGGGTGGATACTTATATGTCGCATCTTCATCAAGTCTTGCCGTTGTGGATATCAGTCCCCCGCAATCCGCTTATGTCCTCACTTACGCTCCAGTCTATGGCACTCGCTCGATTCAGTGTGTCGGTTCATACGCTTATGCCTCACTTGGTTATAGTGTAGGCGTAATCGACATAAGCGTTCCCGGTTCGGAAACATTAATAAATGAGTTTGGTACAGGGGAGATCGTTATAGATGTCTTCGTCTCCGGAAGCCTTGGCATTTCAGGCAAAACTAAAGGAATGGTTACTTTTGGCGCTGAGAATCCGGGTAACGAATATTTCATTCAAATTCTTCCCCATGTTGGCGGTACCTGGAAGGTTGATACCGCAGGAGAGTATTTGTTCCTCACCGGTAATGATTATGGGGTAAATGTGTTCTCCCTGGGAGATCCCCAGAATCCCGAATCTGTAAAAACAATAGCTCCGGATGGATGGTCGGGAGCAACACATTATTCAAATGGCTATTTATATTATGCTGAAAATAATAGAGAATTCTATATCATCGATATGGATCCATTGGAATCAGCTTATGTTGTAACAAATCTTAGTCTTCCGGATGATGGTAGAGCTATTGATGTTGTAAACGGATACGCGTATGTCGCGGTTGATAATGCTGGATTATCGATTTTAGATGTCGATCCACCGGAGAGCGCCTATCTCGTTAAAACGGTGGACACTCCCGGAGCCGCCTATGATGTTGAGTTTTACAACGGATACGTGTATTTGGCGGATGTAAATTCCGGCTTGCAGATAATAGATGTCGAGCCCCCGGCATCAGCGTATATAGTCAAAACCATTGACACTCCCGGCGGGGCTGAGGAAGTAGTGATTCGTAACGGTTATGCATATATAGCTGATTGGTCAAATGGTCTTGTGGTTGTGGACATCGAACCGTTCGGTTCGGAATCTATTGTTAAAACAGTTCCTACTCCGGATAACGCATGGGGAATCGATGTAACTGATGATTACGCTTTTCTCGCGTGCGATGAAGCGGGATTTGTTATCATAGACATCAACCCTCTCGATTCGGCATCAGTGCAATTTGTATTCCCAATCGACTATATGGCATTTGACATTGCATTGAATGGCAATTTCGCTTATGTAACTGACTGGGCAAAAGGTTTGAGGATTTTCCGGCTCCAGTAATAATTAAACAGCGAGGTGCCGCCAATAATCGCATCAGGCAAGACTGAAAACGTGAAATGACCTCAATGCGATTGTGGGTGTTGCCGCTCCTTTTTTAATGGTTTGAAAATTCCCCCAAATGCAATATAATTACCGGGATAGATTAAACTATTAAATTAGTAGCCATGTATGGTTACTTTTTACACTTTATCTACATACTTTTGGAGAACACTATCATGTTACAGTTAAAACTCTCTGCTTATCTGGCAATTGTAGTTCTACTGCTCGTGGTTTTGATTTATTCGATCCGCAGCTATTGGGGACAATTTCCAATTCCCCTCAATTTTCCTTGAAAGTTTATATCATCATATCCTGCCCCATCGAAAAAACGCGTATTTTTGTTAAAAAACCTGGAAAATATAGTTTTCCTGTATTTATATTGAAAATACGGATTTAAATAGTATAATTATCACGATTTTTTCAGGAAAATTTTTTTACTATCCCAATTTCATCTAACATGCGAGGTCAGCTATGCGCAAAGTCACTTTCATTTTAAACGCTATGGCAATTATTTTCATGTTGGTGTTTATCGGATGCTCTTCCGGAAAAGGAAATCCGTTGTCCATTGACCAGACTCAGCAAACTCCTGCCACATCGGAACTGCAAAATACACTAAACCACGAGCTTCTCGGAATCTGGAATGCAAATATCGATACGGAAACTCTTATGGCATCGGTCGAGCCAAACAGGGAAACGATGGCGCATTTCAATGTCAAGTCTTTTCTCCCAACGCCACAAATAGCTATTAAATCATGGGATCCGGTCAATCAGGTTGTTGGTGTGGATGTAAAAATCAACAACAATACATCCATAAGCGCATTCGATTTAAGGCTGATTATCTACACTGATGCGGTTGGTCATTTGCTGACTAATCCCGACAACTGGACCGGATTATTCGATGTAACGGGAGGAGATACGATTAATCCGTTCAAGGCATATGCAAAATCGAATACGAATAGAACCTTTTTTGCTCATACTATGGAAACAGAAAATCTGTTGATCAAGCTTCCCGGTGGAAATCCATCTGTCAGCTTCGCGATTGATGCCTCATATCCCGAAAATTGTAAGGAGCCATACAAAATAGCCAATTTCACACAGGGAGTACTTTACGATCAGGTAAATAAATCGACAGATGTTGGAGTTGATATCTACCGCTGGAACCCATCAGCGACCATAAGCGCAAAATTGACCTGCTCGGCTTTGCTTGCCGATGAAGTTTCGCTGACGCTTGACAGCGGAGACCATTACACTGGTGCGCTGATAAATATGGACGGAGCAGCTCCCGGAAATTACGTGGGTCTAATCAAAGCAGCAACAAGCACTGTCCCAAGCTTATTTTTATACCAGTATGTAACGATAACTGTCACTCTTGGTCCGGACGGGTGGGTTCAAGTCAACATGGGTTATAATCCTAAACTCGATGTTACCGATTCGAATACAGTTATCTGTACCAGATCATTATATGTTGGTGAATATAATACCGATGGAGACATGTTGAATTCACATGACATAAATTCTGATGCTGTCTGGACTGAAGTAGATAATATTTACTACGATAGCATTGAGGATTTTATTTACTTCATGGGAATAGGTGGTACTTGCGACTCAACAATGGGAACCCTGGGATTAGTGAATGCGCGATATGACACTGGACTGTATGAGGATTGGCACCACTATAAATGCTTCTTCGATACTTATTCACCCTCAAATGTAGTGGGCGTGGACCCAAGCCATAACAGCTACTTCTGCGGCGAAGTGGACACCTCCGCGTGGATGTGGAAATTCAACGGTTCTGGTGATGAAGTTTGGTATCATATCATTAATAACGAAGCCAGTGAAACAGGCGCTCTCGTGGTTAGCGGTCTGGCTTTTCAGGGTTCAACAACTCTTCTTGGCGCTGGTTATTTCCGTACATCAACGGGTGAATATATAAATCTGGATTATAACGGAGGTCCGGCTGGATTATTAACTTCTCATGGCCCTGTAGATTCGTATATCGTAGGATGGGATGCTAACGGCGCTGTGATATGGTGCTACAACTGGGGTGATTCAACTACGAACTATGATGCAGTGGTCAATGCGCGCGGATTGGCAATTGACTTAACTAAAGCAACGTTGCACCAGATAGTAATGGGCGATTGGACAGGTTCAGTCGATTTCGATCCGAGCCCGACGAGCTCAAAAATCTTAAAGACAACCAGCGCTGGTGACCTCTTCATTGTTAAATATACCGGCAGCACGTATGCAAACACCATGGCAGTCAAAGGCACTACCCAATATGACCATATTATAGGATACGGAATTACAGTAGATCCCGGTCACAATATAATCATAACCGGATGGTTTAGAGGTTCAGTTGATTTCGATCCTGGCACTGGTCAAGCCATAAGAACAGCTCACGGTACTTCCTATGATATCTTTGTAGCTAAATACACAAAAGATTTCGCCTTAGTCTGGGCGGATACTTTTGGGGACACTGGTGATGATGTCGGGCTTGATGTCGCAACCGATAGCAGTAGCAATATCTATGTATCAGGCAGATTTTCAGGTACCGTGGACTTTGAGCCGGGCTCAGGCGAATCCTATTACACATCAGTGGGTCAAGGCGGTTTCCTTTTGAAACTCCTGTCAGATGGAACATGGTGGGGGTAAAGGTAAATCTGTAAACTGAAATCAGATGAAAACTCCTCGCAACCCGAGGAGTTTTTTATATTTGAAATTACCTGCCAAATGCCATATTATTATCACGATTGCTTTTACCATTAATTTATTGGTAGTCAATAACGAGCGTTATTTCAACTGGCAATTTTCGGCTCGGGAGGTCATGCACATGTTCCTTTCACGAAAAGCATCTCAATTCATAATCCTTATTTTTTGTCCTCTAATTTTAGTTTCAGCATGTTCCAAAGGGGGATCGCTGGTTACTCCATCGAATGAGGATTCACCTGTAATCGAGAATAATCTCCTCGATGATAATCGAACCATAATCGGGATTTATGACGCGGTAATCGATGTTGAATCTCAGAGCTTCACTATTACCCCTTGCGAGCGTGATTTATCGGCTCATTATAACCTGACCCAATTGTATCCGAACACTGTGAGCGTCACCGGATTCGGGTTCACTCCCACATTCTGGGCGGATATAAAGATCTCGCATCCCTATCCCGGGAGCGGGATTGATTTATTCGATCCACGCGTGATTGCCGTGGTACCTGCGAATCCAGGAGTCAGTTTCAATTATCCTGCCGTGGGAGCGACTGGTAATCACTCAGCTATTCTGGAACCGGATGGTTACACGAAATTATTCGACGCGGCAGGAGGAGCGGTTGTGGGTAACACAAATCCTTTCAGGGCATATTACAAGAGCGCATCATATCGCAGATGGTCGAGCAGCGGGGCAACGTTGGAGACCCAGAGATGGTATATGAATCTTGCCGGATTCGGCGGACCTCCGACATATAAACTTATCATCGATGTTTCCACGAATTATCCAAGTCCGCCGCAACCGGTTACCGATAACGCGAAGGAACCGGTTCAGATTACATCATGGATTGGCGATGGCTTAGCATCATCAGGCGGAAGCGCATCAGTGGAGGTAACGCTTCTCGACTGGCAGGGGAAAACCGGAATCGGAGGCGTTGTGTGCGAATGTCCAAATCTCTTTAATGGCGTTGTTTCACTTCCATATTTGAAACCGGGAACAAACCCGAATGATTATATATATTCGGGAACAATAACGAACAGCAAGGCTGCGCCTTCGGGAACATATGGCATGTTAATCGCGACATGGGACCAATCGACATCGGTTGCCATGATGAAGGAAGTAGATGTAATAGTTGAGGGAACCACGATTACATCTGTTACAGAGGTTACTCCTCCGTGGCTGAATTTCAGTCCTTCCGATATTTATATTGATGGAAATTACGCGTACATAGCTGGAGGGTACAACGGGGTTCATGTTTTCAATATTCAGAATCCGCTTGAACCGGTTTGGCTGAAATCGGTTTCACTGCCAAATGAAGCCTATAGTATTGTAGTTTCAAATGGTTACGCGTATGTTGCCGTTTATGACACCGGACTTGTAATAATCGACGTAAATCCGCTAGCATCAGCAAGCGTTATTCAGACTATCCCAATGATTAATCCTCTTCAGGTCTCGGTTTGGAACGGCTGGGCGTATGTATGTGAAGATAATTATCTGCATATAATTGATATTACCCCGCCTGAAACCGCGACACTTGAGGTTTCTTTTACGAATCCTTCTAATATCGCTGGTTTTGAGGCAACAAACGGTTATGCGTATCTGGCTCATTATGATGGTTTTTCGATTATCGATGTTGATCCCCCTGAATCATCAACCAATCTAAAAACGATCCCAACACCGGAATTGGCATACGACGTTGCGATATCCGGCAATTTAGCTTATGTCGCAGACAGATTCGGCGGAATCCAGGTTGTGGATATTTCGGTACCGGCAAACGCGTCGATTATCAAGAATGTACCGACAATTGAAACAGCTTGGGAAATTACTGTGGCAAATGGTTATGCGTATGTTTTCGGCGAACAGTTGGAAATACTCGATATCGACCCTTATGATACTGCGTATTCCATAAAGCAAATGCGGGTATTCGGAAATGTATTGGGAGTAGCTATTAAAGGCGATTATGCATATGTCGCAGACAAGAGTACGGGTTTGCATGTTGTAAAAATAAATCCAGCCACAAGCGCTGAAATCAAGAGGACGATGGGCACGTCTATTGCTTCATACATTGATGTATCCGGTGATTACCTGTATGCAGCTTGCGGACACGGAGGATTCCAGGTTTACAGCGTTTCTCGTCCGGAATCAGCTCGATGCGCCAATGTGCTCAGAATTGAGGGTGGGAGTCCGGCTAAAGTTATCGCGCATGGAGGATACGCGTTTGTAAATATCGGGTACACCCTTTCAGCAATCGATGTAGATCCTGTTGAAACAATGAGTGAGGCGGGTAGATATGAATCGTTGCAATCAATGATAGATATGGATTATCGAGACGGGATTATTTACGTAATTGATGGGAACCAGAAACTTCAGGTTATCAATGCCATCGATCCATACAACATCAGTTTCGTCAGGGAACTTCCTGTTTCGGGATATCCTCAAGGTGTTGCATTCAGCGAAGATGGCAATTACGCATACGTGTGCAACAGCTATGGTCCGCTTGATATTTTCTCCGCAACGCCAATCGACATACCATCGCTGCTTACATCATATTCAAGCTTTGCAAACAGTGAGGATGTCGACGCTGCGGATGGTTATGCTTATATCGCAGACAACGGATATGGTCTAAGGGTTATTGATGTCGATCCTTATAGTTCTGCCAATCTGGTTAAAACGGTAGATATGAATTGGGACTATACACACCATGTCGTTGTGTATGGCGGCTATGCGTTTGTATCAGCGCAGAATAATCTTCATATCGTCGATGTTAGAACTCCGGAATCGGCGTACATCGCGCACTCGATTCCCACTGACAACATTTTCGTATGCTCGGATGTTGAAAGCAAATATCTATACGCAAGCAATAATCATTATGGCTTGAGAATATACAAGTTGTGGTAAATAATTCGTGCCGTGCACAGTTTTGTGTGAAATATTTCACACAAAACTGTGCACGGCACGAATTGATTTATGTAATAGCTATACTTCTATACATGTGCTATAATGAATTACTTTTTCAGTAAATAAACATATGGGAGGATCGTACTGACCATGCGTTCAATAATCAGCTTTTTAATCACATTTTTAGTATTTATGCTTTTTGCCGGATGCTCCAATGCGAATCGTTCACCGATTTGGACAGACCAGATTGCAAGCGAAAAAAATCCTGGCATGGAGGCTGTCTATTTCGGGACATTAGAAATCGATCCCGAATCAATGACAATCGAGAATCAAGTTCTCCGCGATGTCGATTATGTTTTCAATATTACCGGATTTCTTCCGAACAAGTGTCCCGGTGGATGTTTCCGATTCCGAATCGTGAGCATCACAGGTACGGTGCTGGAGATTGAGCTGACACTCGAAAATCCAACATCCATGCAGGTTTATGATGTTCGAATAGAATATCTTCAGACCTATGGCAAAACGGTTCTTAATCCGGATAGTTACACTGATTTTCTGGGAGGTTTTCTGAATCCAATAAAACCGTTTATAGCGTTTGCAACGGACAACCCGGATCGAGCATTTCCTGTTGGTCCGGGAGGAATAGACGTTCAAACACTGTTTCTCGATTTCCCACCGGGTTCTGTTGCAGCTGTCAATTATGCAATTACTGCGAGCTTGCCGGGGATGACGCTTGAACCGTATGAAGCAAACAACATGCAGCAGAATGGAGCTTTGACACCATCAGGTGGAAGCGCGGAAATCAGCTGTCGTGCGCTGGATCACCAGAATGATGTAAGCGAGGTTTATCTTGACGCGACACCATTTACAGGCAACTACGAGCTAATGATGCCCGATCCTGGAAATCCGGAAATTCATAAAGCGACGATTTCCAATACGCTTGGAATGCCGGTAGGCGAGTACACTCAGATTATCAAGGCGATGAGCCCCAATCCGCAGAATATCAACACTTATAACTATGTGACAATATCGGTAATGCCTGAAATGACGGGAGGATTGGTTGTTCTCCAGAAGGACTTCGGTTATATCTACACATGCAATCCCGATGGAACCGACATGACCAATCTCCGAATTGCAGGTTATTATCCCTGCATTTCTCAAAGCAATAACATAATTGTTTATTGCAGTTCTTACGGGGGTGACCTTCGAGCGTGCAATGTCGATGGCACCAACGACAGGTTGATTAAAACCGGAACATATCAATATCCGAGCGTTACAGCAGATGGCTTAAAAATCGTGTTTTATGATAATGCGAATCCAAGCCACTGCTACAAAATTAATTCCGATGGTTCGGGATTTATACAACTCAGCCCTGTTGACGACATAGTGAGCTGGCGATTCGCATCGATTTCAGGCTCCGGGAATCGTGTCGCCATGATAAAAAGTCAGTCCCCATATGAAACTTGGGTATGTAATCCGGATGGTTCAGGATTGACAATGGTCAAGTCCGATGCCGATTACTGCTTGATTACATACGATGGCGAATGGGTCTATTACACTGCGCCGTTCGTGATTCGCCGGATTAGATATGATGGCAGTGGCGATATGGAGGTAGCTTACACAGCTGCGACATCGAGATTCGGCATGACTCCCGACGGTTCAAAGGTTTCATACACATTATGGTTCGATCCAAATCCGCCGGAATTATATGGAAACGACCTGATGGTGACTGATGTCAATGCCGGCACGACGACTCGTCTTACGTGGGGCGCGATGAATGCCGGTCAAAACACGCTTACAACTGATGGGGCATGGGTTATTTTTGATGGATTCGCGGTGGGTCCGATGCAGTCTATCCGTACTGATGGTTCGATGGGCGGCGTTCCGATACTAATCGCTGGCACTGCCGATTATCCATCATGCAATGGCACGGTTGGAGAACATTTTTAATTAACCATGAGAGCTCTGAAAAACTCAGGAAAAGAGAGATTCCTCAGCAAAATTCAGGATTTGACATTTTATGAATCCAGTGTTAATCAGGGAATGTAAATGTCAAATCCTGAATTTTGCTTCGGAATGACATCGATACAGCTATTTTTCAGAGATCTTAATGATTATTGAAAAAATAAACAATCAGATTTATTCAAATTCAAAAGCGCCGATGTCGAGAGAACCATCATCGGGACGATCCTCGTGTCCCGTGTGTTTTAGATACTGGTAGAGAAGGGCGTTATCGGGAAGAAGCGCGGATGGCAATGCTGTGGCTTTGTTGCAGCATGGGGATGAAGTAGCCAGATGAAAATCCTGCGATGTGAAATCCGCGAATCCAGGTTCGGAGCCCTCAATGTTATCATGGACATTTATCGTGCCCTGAAGTGTTCCGTTAACCTCATGCCATCTCGATGACAGCCAGTTGTAATACAGATTAACGACACCGTTTACATCCATCACGTAAAGTTGGTTTCCACCGGAGTTATCGAAAAGAATATTGTTGAAACACTCGACATTTTCATCGTTTGTCGAGACCTGCAGAAGAGTCGTGCGCGATGTGCGGTATGAAACCAGTGTGTTGTTATATAACCACAAAGTGCCTTTTCGATAATTATCCGTGTTGCCGCTATCGCCACCGTAGTGAATGACTCCCCCGTTGCCTTCGAGATCGCTTTTGATGAATATATTGCCATACACATAGGTGTTCCTGTAGAGAGGACTGCTTGTAAATGCGGGTTCAGAGCTGTCGACAAGGTCGCACATGCGACTGCCGGTTTCAATCCAGTTGTATCGTATTACGCTGCCTGCCGACCGGTCTTTGAGATTATTCCCGAGTGAACCGGTCTTTAAAGGTCCATAATGGTTGAACTGGAACGTAATGCCCTTGCATTCGGTGTAGCTGTTATGTTCAAAGGCGCTTGCCGTGTTTCCGTTGTCGTAAATGTAATCACCTTCGATGAGGACATCGGATGATAGATTGGTAACGAACAACCCATTGCCGCTGTCGTGAAGGATACATCCTCTGACAGTTATATACTGCCCCTCTTCGATATGTATGGAAGCGGCATTATCGCCATAAGTATCGGTGTTGCCGGCATCATCTTTGAATGAATAGTTCGGATGAGCGCTGCGGATATCAAGGTTTTCAATCTGGATATATCGTGGGAATTCGTTGGGAAAACTCGCTCCGCCTATTTTCAGCACCGATCGTTTTTCATTCCAGTAATCCAGCTCAAGGCGGGTTTTTGCGTTTTCACCCGTGATTATCGGAAGCTTGTCGCCATCGGGTATCCCCCTCACGATAATCGGCTGACCGGCAAGACCCGTTCGAGCGATTACCCATTTGTCAGCATAAGGTTGAGAGCGATAATGAATTCGTATAAGGCTGTTCGGTTCGATATCTTCCCAGGGCACCGCGGATGGGTCCGCATATGGATATCCCGGACCAACATCGTATATATGCTGTTCAACCGGCGTTCCAAGTTCCACTTCGATTTCGAATGTCGCGTAAGTAGCGAACTCAGGTATCTGGAAAAGCCCATCAAGAGGATTTGATGATGGTTCTACGCGCTTGATGCCATCCGAACCGTTCAGAAAAATCGATTGATTCATCCCTGGAGGGTAGTTGTCTGTGACTTTGACAATGCCCGGATAAGAACCTACGGTTGCCGCGAGTTCATTGAAAATTTTGAATTCATAAACAAGCGGGTCTGAGGAGCTGTGACCGATCCCGGAAATAGACTCATCGCCGCTTTGAGACCACACATGGTCAAGGGCGCCGGGAATCTCAATCTCAACCGATTTAACGGATGAATCGTAAGCCATTTCATCAAGAGCCGATCCGACATCGATACCATGCGACGGATCTACAACCTCGACTCTTAACGTAGCAGTGGCGGATGGATTTAATTCCTGTAGTTTTTCTGTAATACGGGAAAGATGAACCTCGCTTGCAGCTTTTTTTAGATGCTGGGGTATTCTGTATTCCGGATAGAAACGCTGCTGGAATGACAAACAGCTTATTCCGTAAGTACAACCCACGACAAATAAAAAAGATATCTCTTTATCGGGGATATCAAAAACATAATCTCTGAAATCGTAGTCTGAACCCATTGGCATAACAAGATTCCCGGATGGCGGTGGATTTGTGACGGATTGAAATCCGGCTGAACATGAAGGATTGAAATTACCACTCGAATAATCTGCGAAATGAAGGATGTAAGGATGAATATCAGCGTTGGTATAGTAGGTGTCCTCATCAAGTGGAGCATCAAGGTATGATGAATAACCGGATGGGTTTGCCAATAATGGGGGCGGCGCATTCAAGGAGAGATGAGGGAATAATATGGGATCGCCATCGTTTGAAAGGATGATTCCCTCCACGTTGAATACATGCAGATCGGCGCGGTTTTTCCAGCTTATGGCTTGGAGCGGGTTGCCGGCATCCATCGGGTGCTTTATGCCAATAGTTGCAACAATATTCTCATCGGTATCAAGTCCGATTTTTGATATTCTCGCGCAGTCCAGACATGGTTCCGTAATGAGATAACCGGTTATATCGACAACTTCCAACGTGTCGGTTATAGCAGCTTTTCTCAGTGGAAGCAGTTCGGCTGCCAGGTTATTCCGATTGAGTTTCAGTGTAAACGCACCCAATATTCTGAATTCGCTCTGAGGTGAATTGAAGGAATCGTTTGCAGGTGGAAGCAGTATTTCCGCTGGTGAACGTGATGTCGCCGAGCATCCAAAAATAATCATTAATATTGAGGTTATAAGGGTGGTACGAGTTTTAAGTAGTTCAATCATTGAAAATCCTTATGGTTGGGAAACATTTTTTTTCAGGTTGGATCAATGGAAATGATAACGCATTAGATTGTAACCTTAAAGATCCGGAAAGCCACATTTTTTGCTTTGATTAATCCGATATTTCAATTGGACTTTAAGTGATGTATAATCTGAGTTTGGGGGATAGGGAAGGTATTATCTTTTTTAATATATTTATCCTCGTACGGGTGATTCGATGAAGACGTACATATATGTGGCTCGCGACCAGTCAGGCAACATGGTCAGGAACTCGGTACAGGCTGAAAGCCAGCATTCGGTTATCGAGACCCTGACCAAGGAAGGTTATTACGTTGTAAGGATATATGAACGTCGAGCGTTTGCATGGAATCCATGGGATATCGTCGATAAGTTCACAAAAGTCGGCTTGAAATTGCTGACGATTTCATCCCGCCAGATGTCTCTTCTAATCAACGCTGGTTTAACTCTCGCTGAAACATTGGATACAGTTGAGGAGCAAACCGCCAACCGGAAGTATCAGAAAATCCTTCACAGGGTCAGGTTGGATGTACAGTCTGGAATAACTCTCGCACGATCAATGAAAAAACATCCAAGTGCGTTCTCAAATTTCTTCGTTTCAATGGTTCACGCTGGAGAGATAGGTGGTGTTCTCGATAGGATTCTCGACCGCGTAGCCAAATTCTACGAGAACGAATTGGAATTGAGGAACAAGATTAAATCCGCGATGGTGTACCCGTCGCTGGTCATCCTCGTGTCGATTGTCATCGTACTGTTCATGTTTATATACATCATCCCGCAATTCGCTGAATTCTACAAGGACTTCTCCGGCGGCGAGGCGGAACTCCCGGAATTGACGCAGAGAATGTTGAAGATTTCGGAGGAGTTTCGTTATCACTGGTACTATTACACCATTATTCCTCTTGTTGCGCTGGTAGCTCTCTGGAAATTCAGGGGCACGAAATGGGGTCACAGGGCATTCGACCTCCCGCTTCTTTATGTCCCCATATTCGGCCCTCTCGCGCGAAAAGTTGCGATTACCCGATTTTGTCGAACCCTCGGAACGCTTCAGAGATCAGGTGTACCTCTTATCGAAGCACTCGAAGTTACACGTGACACTGCGCATAACGTAATCATCGCTCGTGCAATTGACTACACACGTGATCGAATCCGAGAAGGCGAATCGATCAACGCGCCGATGCGTCGAACCAAGATGTTTCCTCCTATGGTGACGAACTTGATAGCTGTAGGTGAGGAGGCTGGTAACCTTGAGGAGATGCTCGAAAAACTTTCGGATTACTATGATATTGAAATCGATACGACGATTAGAGGTATGGCGAGCTTAATCGAACCGTTACTAATCGTTATTATCGGTGGCATCATCGGTACAATCGTTATCAGCCTTTACCTGCCGATATTCAACCTGGTTAATATCATCAAGTAATTCAAATACAAAAAGTGGCATTTAAAACACCGGGCGCTCCCCGGTGTTTTTTATTGGGGGAGCAAATAATAGAAATAGATCCAGAGATGTAATAACCTAACCATCTTCTGGGACCTTCCCCATTTTTGTGAGACCTTATTCATAAAAACAATCTACATATTCTGCAAGAGTTCATTTGATGCGACAAGGATATTCAATTTCCCGATATTTTGGACAGGATTGCATCTTTCCCCATTCTTCAATCGGAATTAATTGAAAAATATTGACTTTTAAATTATTTTTGAGTAGTATAGCCTTTACGCTTATCCAAAAAGAGGAAAAGCGATTTTATCTATTGATTTAAACTTCAAAATGATTTTTGGAGAGCAAAATGTCAAAGTTAATCATGATTTTACCGGTGATGGCTCTGGCTCTATTTTTAATAGCCGGATGTTCATCAAACGCGGGTAATCCCATTATCCCGTACGACTCACCCACGATCCTCGATGAACCTGTTGCTGATATCGGCGAATATCCAACCAACAGGTCTTTGTGGGGTATGTGGACGGCGTATTTTGATCCCACATTATTTGCTATCACAGTTGAGCCCAATCGTTTACTCGAGACTCACATCAACATTACTTCGATGCTCCCAAAGGGAGCATTGACATTTAAAATCAACTCCTATAAGCCAGCGACGGGTATCATTGACCTGGACATCAAGTTGAAAAATCCGTACCCCGTAAATGGTTATGATGTTCGGTTAATCATCTATACTGATGATGTTGGACATATGCTTCTGAACGCCGATGACTGGACCAAGCTTTACGATATTCCCGGCGGCGTGATGATGAATCCCTTCAAGGCTTATGCAAAAAGCGATGGTTATCGCAAATTCGGAGCATACACGGAATATACGGAGAATTTCAAGATATTCCTGCCCCAGGGCAATTTTTCATTCGATTTTGCTGTAGATGCTTCATATCCAGGCAATTGTGAAGAACCATACTCAATTGATGGTTTTACACAAGGTGATTTGCTTGATGAAATCGGTTCATCCACAGATGCTCATGTTTATGTCTATGACTGGCAAGCGAATGTCAATTCCGTTTCACTTTACTGTCCATCCGTGTTTGGTGAAACAAATATCAACTTTGTTAAAACCGCTCCGACCAGATGGGATGCTGTTCTTGCCAACAATGCGGGTGCATCCGTGGGAGAATACGATGCAATCTTTACTGCGAAATCATCAAACTCCGGCGCACTTGCTCTTAATGATATCGTGAAAATTATTGTGAAAGATGAGATCGGGACACCCACAGACCCTCAGCTATATAGCTGGATTAACACTTTTCGTGATTGCCGTCATGCGGATTTAATCGGGAATTATGCCTACGTTGCCGACTATAATACGGGTTTAAATGTCGTGGATATTAGCGATGTGCAAAATCCCGAATTGACGGGGGTTTGCTCAACTAATGGTTCTGCAATAAGTGTTGCAGCACAGGGAAATTACGCCTATGTTGTGAATAGTAACGGGGGTTTCAAGGTTATAAATGTCAGCGACCCTAATAATCCCACGCTTGCCAGCAGCATAAATATGTTATCGAATGCATTTGATCTGGTTGTTTCAGGCAGTTATGCCTATGTGGCTGATGGTACATCCGGCTTGATAATAGTCGATATAAGCGATCCATCAAATCCGGTTTCAATCGGCATCTTCAATACAGATGGTTCCGCTTATGGTGTGGCGGTTTCGGGCGATTATGCCTATATTGCGGATTACAGCTTGGGGATAACAATAATAGATATTACTGACAAGACAAATCCAATCAAAATGGGTTCAGTTGATTTTGATGGTTCCGCTTATGCGGTTGCAGTTTCAGGGAATTATGCCTATATCGCGGACAATGACAAGGGCTTGAAAATCATAGATATTTCCGACAAAACAAACCCGATCGTGGTTGGTTTCATTGATACATCTGGTTATGCCTTAGGTGTTGATGTTTTGGGTAATTATGCTTATCTTGCCAATGGAGCGTATGGTTTAATTATTGTTGATGTTACCGTTAAGACAACTCCCGTAATAGTTTCCTCACTCGATACGAACGGAACTGCTTGTTGTGCAGTTGTATCGAATAATTATGCTTATCTTGCAGATAGCACCGAAGGTTTGAAAATTATAAGCATCAGCAATCCGGCATTCCCCAGTTTAACAAGCGCTATTTTCACAGGTGATTACGCGTATGATGTTGCTATATCGGGCAATTACGCCTGCTACGCGGATGATGATAAGGGCTTGAAAATAGTTGACATAAGCAATCCACAGGATCCCGATATTACGGGAGTGGCTTATACCAGTGTCACACCGGCAAGATGTGTCGCAGTATCTGGAAATTATGCATATGTGGGAGGTGGTTCCAGCGGTTATGAGCTGGTTGTCGTGGATTTCAGTAATCCAAAATCACCCGTGAAAATGGGGTCTGTTAGCTTAGGATCGACTGTCTGGGGCGTATGTGTTTCAGGTAATTATGTCTATGCTGCAACCGGGTCTGTAGGTTTTAAAATTGTTGATGTTATTGACAAAACACACCCTATCGTAAGTGGTTCAGTTGATACGGATGGCTCGTCGAACGGTGTAGCGGTTTCAGGAAATTATGCGTATGTTGCAGACGGTTTCACAGGTTTATTGGTCATAGATATAAGCAACAAAACCGCACCATTTGTGCTTGAGATTGTGGATGCCCATGACGCCAGAGACGTGGCTATATCAGGCAATTATGCTTACGTTGCAGACGAGGATGAAGGCTTGAAAGTCATTGATATTAGTGATCCAGGGGACCCGGACCAGGTTGGTTCTATCGATACCGATGGCAAAGCCTATGGTGTTGCGGTCTCAGGCGATTATGCATATATCGCTGATTACGATAGAGGCTTGAAGGTAATTGATGTCAAGATCCCTATAGCTCCTGCATTGATTGGGTTCCTTGATACAACAGGAAACGCGGAGGATATTACTGTCATCGGACATTTCGCCTACATCGCCGATGGTGGCAGCGGCTTTAAAGTCATCAAACTCTGGTGATATAAAAAACGGATTTGAGCCATAGAAGAATTTTTTATAATAAGGGGACATCTACCTTGAGTGTAATGGATTCATGGTAGCTGTCCCAGTTTCAAATGGTCATAAATTTATGTGGAAGGTTTTTTAAGACGAATGGCATGATGATTGAATGTAATTGTGTTCTTAACTTTGCCATCAATCATCTTGACAATACTTCCTATTCCAGTCTTTGGTATCTTTCGGTACCAGATTTCCAACTCCTTCCCCTCTTCGAGATCGGGTTCGTTCTGAATCGTCATCGACATTTTTAATTTTAATCGACAGGAATAGTCTTGATCTTCGCCGAGCTGTTCAATAATCTCCGCCACTTTTTGCTCTTTGAATTCGATATAGTCGCCTGGCTGAGCAGTTTTTAAATCTACAGAGCTAAGAGCCATTTTCAGCCTCCTTGGAATGGACTAATGAATATAATCAGGATAGCAAAAATAATGTTAAAAATGAAATTCTTTCTTATTTTATTCAGGGGATAGCCATCCTGAGCATGGGGAACTCATAGTATCTATCCCATTTCGCAATGAAATAACCCATTGTCATAATCACTTCTTTTGTGGTAATATTTAGTTAGAATATTTAAAAGATATATCAATCAAGGGAGGAATGCAAAATGAAGTTTCTTCAGACATCATTTGTTATTATCATCCTGTTTGTCTCTGTCTCTCTCATTTCATGCTCGAAAAGCGGAAGCCCAGTCGAATCAAAAATCTCCAAGCAGGTTGATATTCCGGATTCTATTGGCATTGATTTACTCGATGAAACATCCAACCGAAGCGTTATCGCGGTCTATGATGCCATAATCGATCCCGAAGCGAAAAAATTCACAGTGACACCATCCGAGAGAGCGGGAACTTACCATTTCCCGCTTATGCAGCGTTATCCTAATGTTCTTCAAATAACAGCTTACGAATGGACTCCCAACTTCTGGGCGGATATAAAGCTAACGCACCCATTACCCGGAAGCGGGATTGATGCATTCGATCCGAGAGTTATCGCTATTCTTCCTGCGAACCCAGGAGTGAGTTTCAATTATCCAATCTTCAATTGCATTGGAAATAACTCCGTTGTCATGGAGCCTGATGGTTACATGAAGCTTTTTGACAATCTCGGAGGCTCGATCCCCGGAAATACAAATCCATTCAAAGCTTATTTCAAGGATCAACCTTATCGGGTGTGGTCAAGTACGGGAGTTACTTCCGAAACCCAGCGATGGAATCTCAATCTTGCCGGATTTGGCGGGTCTATGGTTTTCAAGATTGTGGTTGATATATCAACGAAATATCCGAATCCTCCTCAACCAGTTATCGATAATGCACCAGAACCTGTTGAAATAGAAGCTTATGTAAAAAACGATCTTCGTCCGACTGGCGGAGGGTCGGCCACAGTGGAGGTGCTTTTCAAAGACTGGCAGGGATACGATAACATAAATTGCGTACTCGAATCTCCGTCTCTATTCAATGGTGTTGCTCCATTATCCTATACCGGTCAGGGACCATATCCGGATACATATATATTCACAGGCACTATCACAAATGAACTTCAAGCCCCTGAAGGTAATTACAAAGTTCTTATCGCTGCATGGGATATCCCAACTGCAATTCTCATTTTTGATGAATCTGTCGCGACTGTGAGAGGCGATATCAATTTTAATCCGGTAGAGGTCACGCCACCTCTGTTGAACGGCGCTCCATTGGACATATTCGTCGACGGTGATTATTTATACTGGACACGTTCAGCAGGATATGACGACAGCCTGCAAATTACAGATATATCAGATCGTGCGAATCCAATCTGGATTAAAACAGTGGTATTCGATGGTGACGCGGAGGATTTGCACATATCCGATGGTTATGCTTTCATCGCTACACAATATGATGGTTTACAGGTTATAGATATCGATCCACCGGCATTGGCAAAGCTTCTGCAACCAATAGATATTGACCTGGGGATATCGAGGGTTTTCGTAACGGGAGGGTATGCATACGTAATAACCACACAAGGTTTAAAGATAATAGACATCGAGCCATTAAATTCTGCACATGTTGTAAGAACTTTGACCACACCCTCGATATGTAAGGATTTATTCGTATCAGGTGGATATGCATATTTAGCTGCATATGATACTGGTTTGCAAATTTTCGATATCGATCCTCCGGAAACTGCATATTTCATTAAGACTGTTCCGGTTATAGAAACCGCTGGTAATGTTTATGTCAAAGGGTCTTACGCTTATGTGACTGACGAGGAATACAGCAATCTCTATATAATTAATATCGAACCACCGGACACAGCATCTTTGGTTAAAACGGTTTACATGCCGGGTACATCATATGGGGTCCAGGTGTCAAACGGGTACGCGTATGTTGCCAATGGTTATGAGGGACTTTGGGTTGTGGATGTAGAGCCGCCTGAATCGGCGCATATAACGGATTCTTTACAAACTGCGGGAATAACAAAAGAGGTTTTTGTTTGCGATGACTCTGCCTATATGTTAAACGGCATTACTTTATATGGTAGAGCCACTGGAATACATGTTCTTGATATCGGAATCCCCGGCACAGTCAGCTTGGTAAAATCATTGGATACTTACAGAGTAGTCTCTGACATAATCATTGAGGATAAATACATATATACACTGGATAGCGGCGGAAGTGAGCTTAAAATCGCAGATATCTCAAATCCGGAGTCCCCAAAAATCCTTAAATCATTAGAAATTCCGTCCGCAGTCCCTGAATTTTGCATTTCAAATGGTTATGCGTATGTTCCTACCGATTATTATGGTGTACAAATAGCTGATATTGACCCTCCTGAATCCGCTTATGTTGTAAGATCAATTCAAGAGTGGGAAATAAATTCTGTAGATGTAAGTAATGGGTACGCATACACGGGAACCTGGGATATTGGTCTGAGTATATGGGACATTGATCCGCTCGATTCGGCATATTGGATTAACTCGGTTGACATGCAATCAGCAACGGATATTTCAGTAAAGGGAGGATATGCGTACGTTACTAATATTGCCACGAATATGCAGATAGTTGATATCGATCCACCGGAATCCGCGAATATCATTAAATCCATTAGTCCTCTCGAAGCCTGGGGAATAACCGTGGATAACGGATATGCATATATAGCGGATTCTACCGATGGTATGGCAATTGTTGATATTGACCCGCCGGAGGCGGCATATATAGTAAACCGAATGGCACTCGGCGGGATTGTTTATAGCATTTACGTGTCCGGTAGCTACGCTTATGTAGCGGAATGGTTAAGAGGATTAACAATAGTCGATGTTAATCAGCCGGAATTGGCACATGAAGAGCTCACTATAGAATCCTTAAGTGCAATTTACGATGTTTATGTACATGACAATTATGCATATGCGGCAGACTCCGGTCTCCGCATTTTTAAATTGTATTAAATATTGTCATCATACGGAGGTGCTAAATGAAGTTTTTTTACTATTTCATATCATTCGTATTCGTCACCCTGACGACCTTTTTCGCTATTTCGTGCTCCACAGCAAAAAATCCCGTTGAAATACAAAATGAAATTAAAGTGATACCGTCAGCATCAGATTCGGAATCACAAGAGTATTGTATTCTTGCAGTTTATGATGCTACAATCGATCCCATTGCCAAAACATTCACTGTGACACCATCAGAAAGAATTGCCGATTTTCATTTCCCACTAACGCAACTTTATCCGAATGTGCTGCAAATAGTGGGTTACGGATGGACTCCCAACTTCTGGGCGGATATAAAGCTAACGCATCCATTTCCCGGAAGCGGTATTGATGCGTTTGATCCTCGAATCATCGCCATCCTCCCAGCTAATCCGGGAGTGAGCTTCAATTATCCAATATTTAATTGCATCGGAAATAATTCTGTTGTTTTAGAGCCTGATGGTTACACGAAACTCTTCGATAATCTCGGTGGCTCGATTTCGGGCAACACAAATCCATCCAAAGCATATTTCAAGAATCAGCCATATCGAGTATGGTCATCAACCGGAGTTACATCCGAAACCCAGCGATGGAATTTGAGACTTGCCGGATTTGGCGGTCCAATGCAGTTCAAACTCGTAGTTGATATTTCAACAAATTATCCAAATTCACCGCAACCGGCTATAGATAATGCACCAGAGCCTGTTGAAATAGAGGCGGAAGTAAAAAACGATCTTCGTCCGACAGGGATTGGGTCCGCCACAGTGGAGGTGCTTTTCAAAGATTGGCAGGGATACGACAACATAAATTGCGTGCTCGAATGCCCGCCTCTTTTTAATAGCCTTGTTCAATTATCGTACACAGACCAAGGCCCATATCCAGATACATACATATTCACCAGTACTATTACAAATGAACTTCATGCCCCTGAAGGTGATTACAAAGTTCTTATCGCCGCATGGGATGTCCCTACCGCAATTCTCATTTTTAATGAGGTCACAGTCCAGGTCAGGAACGAACCAACACCAAATCCGGTTGATGTTACACCGCCATGGTTAAATATTTCGCCAAGAGACATTTCTATCGATGGAAACAACTTATATGTTGCGGGAGGATTGAACGGATTTCATATTTTCGATATTACCGATCCTGAAAATCCATCATGGATTACAAAGCTTGATTTATATGGTGAAGTAGCTTGCGTATTCGCTTTGAACGATTACGCGTATGCCTGTAATGATAAAAACCTGTTCGTGATTAACGTCGAAACCCCTGCTTCACCCTACATAGAAAATGGCTTTGCTATAAATGATAGTGTTGATGTTTATGTAACTAACGGTTACGCATACGTGGCTGATACCACAGGCTTGACTATTTTCGATATCGATCCTCTCGATTCCGCATACAAGGTTAAAAGTATTAGTATTTCGGGTGAATGCAATTGTGTTTTCGCGGCAGATGGTTATGCTTACGTAGGCGCGGACAAACTAAATATAATTGACGTTGACCCGCCTGAGTCGGCTTATATCGTCAAGATGATCGATATCCCTGTATTTTCCATTTATGTTTCAGGAAACTATGCTTATGCGGCATGCGAGCTAATCGGATTAAATATTCTCGATGTTACAGTACCGGAAAACGCTGAGATAATCAGTACGGTTTATACGAATAATCCAAATGATGTCTGCCTGCTCGGGGATTATGCCTTTGTCGCAGATAAAGCGGCTGGCATGCAGATTATAGATATCCAGACTCCTGAAACTGCATATATCGTTAAAACGGTTCCATCATCGGATACGGCTTTGAAGGTCTGCGTTATTACTGGTTATGCATATTTACTTGATTATGGTTCAGGAATTAACGTAATAGATATAGAGCCGGTTAATTCGGCAAATATAATCAATACAATCATAGGCATTAATTCAGGTCGTAGCATCTGCGAACTTGATGATTATGTTTATATGGCATCTCCATTTTCATCAATATATATCATTGATATTGAGCCATTTTCATCCATTCACCCAGCAAAAGTGCTTGCACCTTTAAATCATCCCAATGATATTGTCGCATCTAACGGATACGCTTACGCCACCTCGTGGGACGGTCTGTCGGTAATAAAAGTCGATCCGCCTGAATCAGCTTATGTTTGCAAGACCCTAATGATGCCAAATAGCGGAAACCTCTGCATATCAGATGAATACATCTATGCTTTAAATAGGGATGCGTCTGGTGCTCACTTCTACATTGTAGATATTAATCCGCCCGAAGGGGCATTTATTGTTAAGACAATTTCAATCGGTCAACACGAGGTCTTCGGTATCGCAGAATGGAACGGATATGCTTTTGTAACAAACGGATATTGGGATGAAGAAGATCAATTCCATCCTTATTTGAACATATACGATGTTGATCCACCCGAATCTGCTCATATCATTGACATTATCCCTGGTTATAATGGCATGGGCATTTACGCTTCAAATGGTTATTTGTACACTGGCGGTGGTCAGGGTTTATTGATATGGGACATCGATCCACCGGATTCTGCATATGTTATTAAAGACGTCCCTCTTCCTTCTTATGGGACGCTTTTCAGTATTCATGTACATGAAAGTTACGCTTATATTGCAAAGGGACAAAGTAGTGTGGTTATTGTTGATATAAATCCTCCTGAAGATGCTTTTGTTGTCGCAAACATCACTTCTCTCGAATATGTCTGGGATATTTGTGTCGCAGGCGATTATGCTTATGTAGCAGATTGGGATCAAGGCTTGCGTATATTTCAACTTTGGTGATGTTGCATCTTTTCAGGAAAAGTAAAACCCGCCTTTGAAAGCGGGTTTTTGTGTTTGTTCTTTATGTCACTCCCTAAGGGTCGCAGTACTGAGCCACTCCCTAACGGTCTCGGTACTGAGCCACTCCCTAACGGTCGCGGTACTGAGTCGCTTCCTCGCGGTCGCGGTACTGTTTTCCTATCCAGCGTCAGAACCGGAGTCGCTGGAGCGAAGTCCGCCGTATTGCTCTCCTACGCCGCCTTCAGTTCCCTGCTCCTCGGTGCCTCCGCTGGGTCCGCCTGCAATTAATCTCTGAAGGTTCGATGGACTCGATGCTGTCGACATCGCGATCTCAAGAGTTATCTCGCGTCTGAAATACATATCGCGCAAGCACTGGTCGAGAGTCATCATGCCGAGTTTCGAGTGAGTCATCATGGTCGAATGAATCTGGAATATTTTTCTTTCGCGAATAAGGTTTCGGATAGCGGGTATGTTAATCATAACCTCGAACGCCGCGATTCGCCCGCCGCCATCAGCTCTCGGAAGAAGTGCCTGACACATGACGCACTGGAGCGCGTTGGCGAGCTGGGCACGAATCTGGTCCTGCTGTCCGAACGGGAAAACGTCGATGATTCGGTCGATTGTTGTGGGTGCGCTCGATGTGTGCAAGGTTGCGAAAACGAGGTGACCGGTCTCGGCTGCTGTAATTGCGGTACTGATGGTTTCGAGGTCTCGCATCTCGCCAACGAGAATTACATCAGGGTCCTCGCGCAAGCTTCGAATCAGCGCGTTATTGAAACTGAGGGTATCGTTATACACCTCGCGCTGATTAACATTGGCCATCTTGTGATCGTGGACATACTCGATGGGGTCTTCCATGGTGATGATGTGGACATCGCGAGTTTCGTTTATGACGTTGATCATTGATGCAAGCGATGTTGTCTTACCGCTTCCGGTAGGACCGGTTACGAGACAGAGTCCACGAGGCTCCTGGATTACATCCTTCATGACTTCCGGTATCAGGAGTTCCTCCATGGTAGGAATTCGTTCGGGAATGGAGCGCATTGCCACCGCGATACTTCCCTTGGTCCAGAAGCAGTTAACGCGGAATCGTCCAATACCTTTCTGCGAATAGGCGAAGTCAAGTTCTTTATCTTTTTCAAGACGTTTACGCTGGTCTTCGCGCATTATAGAGAAAGCGAGACCGCGAGTATCCTCCGGGGTGAGTGGTTCATAATCGAGACGAACGAGACGTCCATGGACCCTTAATGTAGGCGGTACGCCGGGGGTGAGATGCAGGTCTGATGCCTGCCGCTCCGATAATTCTATCAATAGGTCAACTATTGTGTAATCCATATGGTCTAACCAGCCTGCCTTCCGAAATATCCGTATAAAAATGAATAAATATATTATTCAGCTAATTTTCTCTCTTTTTCAGCAAGGCATTTTATCATGTTATTGAAATCTTTTCGCCTGATTTCAACTGGTTCAATCTCCTTGCCGGTTATTTCACGTACTTCATCAACCGTATCAAAATCGAAAGGATCGATCATGGCAAGAATAATTTTATCGCTTTCGATTTGAAGTGGAAATACTCCACGGTTGATAATCAATTCTCTTGGAAGTACACCGCATGCTGCACTGCTGACTACCACATTTTTCAACCTTACCCGTGGGGGAAATTTCATTTCCCTTAATCGGTTGATAATAACCAGATCATGGTATTCCCGAGGAATTGATTTCGGGAAATACTCATCATTATTCATTTCGGCATCTTTGAACTCGAATTCTCCCTTTTGCGCGATTTCCGGTCTATGCACAATGAGGAAGAGCAAGAATCCAAGAATTAGCCATATAATAAAGATTCGAAGGTCATACATCCCTATCCCCAGCCTTCCTGCAAAATATTTTGACCTCTCGAATCCCCTCCACGATGTTTCTATCAAGGTTCAACCGGTATCCCGGTGAAACGTCTTAAATTATGCCACTGACAAGTTCTTCCGGAAGTTCTTCGAGTAACGGTTTCGTGCGGTAAACCGCTTCTTTATCATCCCGAACCATTGAGTCCTCATCCTCAGCTGCGATTGCGACTCTGAAAAGTTCCTCGAGACTGGTCACACCTTTGAAAATTTTCCTTAGTCCCGATTCGAACAAGGTGTTCATTCCATCTTTTCTTGCCTGGCGTTTGATGTCCTGGACAGCTGCATTAGCCATGAACATGTCGCGTACTGAGCGACTCATCGGAAGAATCTCGAATATTGCAACTCGACCATAGTAGCCGAGATTATGGCACATCTCGCATCCTTTCGCCTTGTATATCTTTATTTTCTTCGGTGTTTTACCGTCGATTAAAGGCAGGTACGGTCTCAAAATATCCATTTCGGAATCGGATGGTTCATACGGTGTTTTACAGTTGCGGCACAAGATTCTCACAAGACGCTGGGCGACCATAGCAAGTACCGACGCGACAATTAAGAATCTTTCAATGCCCATGTTATGAAGTCGGATAAATCCGCCTGCGGCATCGTTGGTGTGAAGCGTTGAGAATACGAGGTGACCGGTAAGCGCGGCGTTAATTGCGAGTTCTGCGGTTTCACGGTCGCGGGTCTCGCCGACCATTATCACGTCGGGGTCCTGACGAACGATGGTTCGAAGCGCCTGCGGGAATGAGAAATCGACTTTCCTGTTCACCTGCACCTGGTTGATTGTCGGAAGCTGATACTCGATAGGGTCCTCTACTGTTACAACATTTAAAGTATCTCTTGCCACAGTTGCGAGTGAAGCAATAAGAGTGGTTGATTTTCCTGAACCGGTAGGACCGGTAAGATAAATGATTCCATGCGGATTCTGGATAAGGTCTTTCCAGACCTGGAGCTCATCCTCTTCGAATCCAAGCTGTTCCAGAGTAAATTGAATCTTGGTTTTGTCGAGCAACCTCATGACTATTTTCTCGCCATAGAGAGTTGGGAGAGTCGAGAAACGGATATCGAAGGCTCTGTTTCGCACTTTGAGGTCGATACGACCGTCCTGCGGACGGCGTCTTTCCGATGTATCCAGTCCTGCGAGAATTTTGAGTCGCGCTATTACTGCAGCCTGTGCGGAACGTGGGATATCCATGACCTTGTGCAGAAGACCATCAACGCGGTACCGCACAACCATTTTGTCCTCTTTTGGTTCAAGATGGATATCCGATGATCGCTGGTCAACCGCGCCCTCAAGGATAGCTTCGACAAATCTAACGATAGGAGCATCCTCAATTTCCGAAAGCGATGTCGCTTCCTTCAATGCGTCTCGAAGCGTACTCCCTTCTTTCATCTGAGCTTTGCGCCAGTCGTCGATATGCTTCTTGGCTTCGTGTGATACACCGAACATATCCTGATAAACTCTGTCAAGAGCCTGCTCGCTGCAGATTCTCGGTTTAACCTCGTAACCGGTAGCGAGTCGAATATCATCTATCGCCATAAGGTTCAAAGGATCGACCATCGCAACAATCAGCTCGTTGTTTTCGACCCTGACCGGAATTGCTTTATGGCGCTGGATCAGTTCGGGATCGATCATGCCCGCGATTTCGCGATCGACAGGTTCATCGAAAAGATCGATTTTGGGTACATCAAGCTGTTTTGAGAGGATATCTAAAATCTGGTCCTGGACAAGGATTTCCATATCCTGCATGACTTCGCCAAGACGTTTTCCAGTCGCACGCTGAATCTTTAAGGCTTCATCAAGTTTGCTCAGGGAGATTAATCCCTCCTCTACAAGCATGTCACCGAATCTTTTAGCCGGACTCATTAAAACCTGCACCTCCGAACGCGCGAATAATCGATGATGATATTACGCACGTGGATAAAAGAATGAATGCGTATGATAATTTATAATCAGGTGAGCAAGCCAACACTAAGAGGCTTGCTGCACTCCAAACTGACAATTATAACCTAATTCCTTTGTTTTTGAAATTCACCCCGTTTCCTTTTTAGTATACCATTAATTGTGACCGTTGTAATGTTAAAAAGGGGTCAGAGCCTTTTTTGAATTAACCGTTTTCAAAGCCTTATCCGAACTGATTTTCAAAAAAGGCTCTGACCCCTTTTTTATGGGTTTACTTGGATACCAAGCATGGTTAAAATTAGAACGATTTGGGAATGAAATCCAAAAAGTGGTGGATACATGACTGGACGATTATTATCGTACTCATCGCCATTTCTCTTGTTCCCCGTTTGATTCTGCTTTTGAACGTCCACAGTTACAGCTCCGATGGTGTAAGCTATCTTTCCACGGCGCTTTATCTTCGAGATCCCGCTTTGGTTGGCGAGGTTCCCAAACGCATATATTTCATTCTGTTCCCGTCACTGGTTCTAATTTTCGATACTTTCCTTCATAACTTAGCTTTGAGTTAACTGGTTAACTGGGGACAGGAGCTGTTTTGTACACAGCCGCATAGTCGTCGATAACTTTAACAATAACACAACTAAAAAGGCTGTTGCATATAAGCAACAGCCTTGAGATTGTGAGTGTTGTGTCTGGATTTTATCGGTTTCAGCTAGGGTGCATAACGAGCGATGAAGATATCCTGATCAGTGGATACAATTGACATTGATCCAGTCCACTCACCTTCACCGAATATGGCTGTGCCAGTAGAAATACCTTCGTAATTTAAAACACCTGTGATAGCTGTCGAATTGTCTGAAAGAGCTGTGATTTCAGAACCACCGTCATGACCAGGTCCGCCAGCACGCTTTGCCCAGAAAAGAGTTCCATCAGGATTATATCGTGCAATGATAATATCATTTCGTGATCCTGCGGAAGTCAGCACTGTTTGATTAGGTTCATTCTTGCCAAAAGTAGCTGCAGATTTGAAGCATCCTGTTAAGACTGTTGAATTATCTGAGAGTGATGTAATTCCAAATCCTTGATCAGGATAGAACCCGCCTGCGCTTTTAGCCCATACAGCAGTTCCACTCGAATTGTAACGTGCGATGAAGATATCATAATTGCCTACGGCTGTCAGTTGTATTCCATCAAAATAAGCGGTACCGAAATAATAGCCTGTTACTACTACTGAGTTATCTGAGCATGATGTAATTCCATGACCATGGTCAAAACTTGTTCCACCAGCACGCTTTGCCCAGTTCCATATACCACTTGAGCTACAGCACGCGATGAAGATATCATCAGGTATATTATCAGGGGGAGGATTAGTACGATCAGATACCAGTTCGAATTGGCCGAATGCAATTTTATCTCCGAAATAACCTGTAAGGACTACCGAATCATTAGAGAGTGTTGTGATAGCTTGGCTCTGGTCCCATGCATCTGCTTCCTTTTGCTCTTCCTCGTCCCATCCATCTCCAAGTATTACTTTTGCCCATTCAAGCATTCCATTCCAAATGTACTTCGCGACAAAGACATCTGAATCGTATACCGGCTTTCCTTCTTCATCGTGAGCCCATATATTGGAGGCCAGGACTGTCTCGTGCTCCTCGCCCTCACCGAAAGTGACTTCTCCAGTTAATATTCCCGCTACGACAACAGAATCGTCTGAAAGTGTTGTGATTGCACGACCAATACCATAAGCTGAAACTCCACCAGCACTTTTTGCCCATACAGCTGTTCCATTGGAATCGTACTTCGCGACAAACATATCGTCATCGCCCTTGGAACTCAGAATTATTCCAGAGCCGAAATCAATATTCGCTCCAAAAAAATGTCCCGTGACGACGACAGAGTCATCTGAAAGTGTTGTTATTCCATAGCCACACGATTGTTCCCAGACGAGATGTGTTGGTGTTTCACACATGATTTGCCTTCTCCATCTAAGTGTCTCATCAGAATAGCGTGCGATAAAAATATCTTTATTTGCTATACGTCCTGTTATGACTATCGAATCGTCCGAAAGCGATGTTATTCCATGTCCGATATCCTCACCACTCCCTCCTTCGGGAACTGCCCAGATAGGATATCCTTTTGGCAAAGCGCGGTATGCGTTGATTCGTTCAGTTCCTGGATTTCCGAGATATCCTTGTTTTTCCTCCAGATACATGGGATCGCCTGTGTATATAATTCTGTCTTTAATCTCTTGCTTTGTCTTTAATGGGTATTTACCCCATAGGAGCGCTGCAAGACCAGAAACATGAGGAGCAGCAGCTGATGTTCCCCCGAAATACTTACAATAGTAATCAGGACATTCCTTTGGACATATATCCGATTCGATGGGAAAAATTCTGTTTTCCGGGAAGCTGGTTGTGAATATCTCCATCGATCCAGGGGCACAGACATCTACGGTGGGATGCCAATTCGTTCCCCAAACACCATATCCAATGCATTCGTCTTCAACCTCCCAGTCTTTTAGAATACCATTATCATTGTATGGAACTTTATCACTTGAGGCGCCCACCGACATGAAAGCATCATAACTGGCAGGATAGAATGGTGTCTCTTGTCCCTGATTACCTGCAGCTCCTATCAGTAGTGTGTTATTGAAATTATTGTTAGTATAATTAGTGGCAAGCTCCAGCCAGTTATTCGTAACACTTTTTGTACCAAGAGAAAAGTTGCCGATAAACTTTATTTCGGGGTACATTCCAGCAAGATCACCAATATACTTAATTGACCACGCTATAGATGCAGCGGTGCCTTTCCCATAATCGTTCAAACATTTCAGTGAGATGAGATATGGGTTCCAGATCACACCAGCGAGGCCCACATTATTATTACCCTGGGCTGCTGCAATTCCCGTCACCATGGTCCCATGACCTAATCGATCATCATAATCAAAAGGATTCTTTGGGTCAATAAAGTTTTTACTGTAACTATTAAAGACGAATTCTCTGTCCCAGTCATTAACAATATCTTCATGGTAATATTTCACTCCTGAATCAGCGATACACAAAGCAACATTATCAATCGTTGCATTACCGCTCTGGTCTATAACACCATCCTTATAAAAATCCCAGGCATCCTTAGCCATGATACGTTGCATAGCCCAATTGTATAATTCGCCATTAACTGGATCCCAAGCTGTATCTGATGGGAAATATGTTGCACTCACCACTACGTTGACTTCGGGAAGTTGAACCGATGACTCCAAACTAAGTTCATCCACAACATTGAACGGGTCTCTGCCATCATAGAAGCGACAAACATACATTTCTAATCCTGAACAATAACCAACCAGGAAAAGATTGTGGTTCTGAATGACCTGATGGCGTACATGATCCGGCGTGTTTTCAGCAAAACCGAATATTACTTCGTTATTTACATATTCGAAGCCATCGGGTGTTACAGCGATGTTCTCGTTGTTAAAGCTAGAGGGTTGAATGTACTCTCCGTTAAGTGTTATTTGTGGATTCTCCTCAAGGGAAATCGTGTAAGTATTTGCATCTGGTTCCAGAGGTAAATCAAGAGCGGATGTAACCATGTACTGTTCTATAATTCCAAATACATAGGATTCGTCGCCCTTATTAAGTGTGAAATCATAGACTGTCGGCCCATTGTTTGTGATGATTAGACCATCATCCCATATAAAGACCATATCGGACATAAAACTACTCGTTGAGATACTAACGTTATCATCAGGTAACAGCATTATAGTGATAGACCCGTAATCTGAGGTCGTAGACCGTATCGGTGTTGGGGTGATCGGGCTAATGCCTGATTTACCTGAACATGACGCGGTTATGCTGATTAACAGCAACACCAGTAAAATGTTTGTGACAAACAGGTATCTCATGAAAGATACCTCCTTCTTTTTTTTAATGATTAAAAATATATTTACCTAAGTTTAATTAGCGATTCTAGCTTTTATTATATAAACAATTTAGTATTTTGTCAATTTTTTTTAGAAATCAGTAAAGAATTTTGTTTCATACGAGTTGGCCCCAAATTTAGTGCCAGCTAGAGTTTGGGATCCCCGCGATTAATGTGGAAGATCTTTATTTCCTCCCATTGATCCCAATATTGATGCTGTTCCTCGCATGGCTTATCGTGACCGCATCATCTCTTGGGTGGATTTCCAGGTGGAGACCGTGGATGATAATCATCCTCGTTTTAATTGTCATCGTGCCCATGTCGGTCAAAACTGTCGGTGAAATCCGGGATGAAGCGAAGTATGCGAATCCGTACTTTCCCGCCGGTGAATGGATTAAAAATAATACACCGGACTCAACGCTGATAATGGCGCGCAATCCCGAGATATTTTTTCATGCTCTTAGGCGAGGATTCCGAATGCCAAGCGAAGATTTGAATCGAACCTTGATTTTCGCGTTAAACAGAAATATCGATTACATCATTTTTGGACCGATTGAAATCGACAAGCGTAATGAGCTTTTCTTTGAAGCATATGATGAGGTTAGTCGTCTTGGTTCGAAGTCTCGCTTGAAAGTGGTTCATACTGTTGAAATGGGGGAGAGTGTTGTATATATCCTCCAACTCGTTCCCGAGAATTTCAAAGTGAAGTCTTTGCCCAGCATTGATTGATGAAAAACCTGAAAATGGGGACAGTCCCTGCAAATAGAAAATAATCGCATGTCGTTTTGAATGAGTATATGAGTGAAAATCAACTTGAAGTCGTAATCGTGGACTGTCCCCATTTTCATTTCATTCCGGTAAAATCGTAACTTCCGCGAAATACTGTTCCCCCGCTTTACACCACTTTATTACTTGAAATTTTTCTCTTCTTACAACCATGAATTTCGGATGAGGGAGGCGATAATTATTGGTAAAGAAAATCATCGGATCGATGCCTGATTTCAGGGCTTCTTGTGAAACATAAATCCGTTGATAGCGATTTTTGAGCATCTCAAGAGTCTCAAACTCATATTTATCGATCTCCATCATCAGATTGTCATAATCGAGGAAATGCCTGCCGGTTTGAAGATGAAGCGCATCGCCATTGCCGAAGTATCGATAAATACCTGTGAAATAGCGGTCTCTTGGAGCGAATATGACAACATCATCGGATGTCGCGAAATTATCGATAAGACGGGTCATCACAAGGTATGGATTATTAACAGCTTTCGACTCGGGAATGATGCCCCTTGAAAAATTGTAGATAAAAAATACAGCGATTAGAATTCCAATCAGGGGTTTAAGAATCGCTTTGTATGTTCTCGGTAGTGCTGATATTGACAAACCCAGGATTATGATTAGCGATGGCAGGTAGAATAGTCGATAGAAGTGATTTTCGGGCGTGAATACTGATGTTATTAAAAAATAGATTAGAAATATGAAAATAAACATAATCCCGAAGGCTTTCTTCTCTTTTTCTTTAAAATTAATAATGACCAGCAGGGAGATGAAAAAAGAAAGGAGTGTAAGCATAAGCAAATACTCGTACAACTTGATATGAGTCTGGGTATCGCCGGTTTTCTGGTCAAAAAGAATTTTCTCAAAAGGTTTTAAGGGGAAGAAAGCGTTTGTATTACCTCGAGCTATCGATTCAACGGGTGCCTTCGCATGTTTGCCGCTTAGTGTTAAGTAATGCTCGCCCTGTCCGAAAGCGGTTACCCATCTGACAAAATTCACTCCCGTTGCAGGCGTTTCACCGTGGTAAATCGCGAAGGCAATAGGATAAGAAATAAATAATACGAGAAGCACCGGAATCAGGAATCTTGTTAAAACACTCCGACATGCTTTTCCTTCAGTGGTTATGATGTATATCACGTATGGAACAATCAAGAGAAGCGTGATTTGATGTATAAGTCCTGTAAAACCAAGCAGAAGTCCTGATGCGATTTGGTTGACAGGTGAGATTCTGAAACTCTTTGATAAAACCATGTATGTTACAAGGAGAGTTAAAAAATGAGCTGAAATGTAAATGTCGGCATCGGTAGAGTGATGCCAGAATGTATATGCTGAGGCGAGGATAATCGCGGAATAGATGCGCGAAGTTAATCCCGCTCCTGCTCTTTTGAGAATCGACAGGAAAATCCGGATAGTCAAAGCGCCAGCTATTGCGTTGGATGCTTGAAGATATGTAATCGCCTTCATGGATGGGATCAATGAATGAATGATGCCATAAAAAAGATGCGCTAACGGCAGGAACAGAAGATGATGTGGATGAAATCCATTTATGTACCATGGGATATTCTCAAGATGTTCTGAGTAATAGACACCATCTATGTAATACATTTTTGTGGGCAGGATGAGGTAGATAATACCAAACGCGATTGGTATCAGGGTGTCCATTGCGATTTTCCTCAGCACACCATTTAGCATAAGCGGATTATATCATTGGGATAGTCATTAATCTGACAAGAAAACTATTGGCATAGGTGAATGCTGGGATCGCGGACATCCTTGTCCGCATGAATACTGGCTTTCTGTAAATAGCGGACAAGGATGTCCGCGATCCCAGTGGGTTTTTCAACAGACCCATTTAGTCCATGTTTCCCATGAACTTGCGGTGAATCTCGATTACTTTGCGACCATCCTCGCCGTACCCTCCAAGTATATATTCATCCTCTCCGAGAAGGATGTAATAATAGCTTCCGGGGGCGCCTTTATCTATTCTTTTCGACGGTCTAATCGGCTGACTGGTAAATGGATTAATGAAATTTATATAAGCAAATCCTTGAGCCTCTATGTGAGATATGTTTCGGGGGAGGTACTTGTTAGTCTCATAGAATGAGTTGAGAAGTTGTCCGATTTGAAATACATAAATACGTGCAGTTTGTTCCTGCTTTGTAAAAGGCTTGTTACTTTTATCGTTCGGTTTTGTAACCGAAAGGACTCCCCTGAGCGGGATATCGGTACGTGTGATTAGTTCTCGTCTTATTGGGAGATTGCCTGCATCGAAAACGGTAAGGATATATTTCTCCTCGGATGGTCGCGAATATGAGAAAGTGCCGGGACCATTCTCGTTATGGAATGTCAAGACCTTTTTTGTGAAGGGATTTGTGATTTTTATTTGCAGATGTCCCGATGATTTCAATTCCTCGAGATCCGCTGGAAATCGGCTGTTCTCGCTCCTGAAACTCACAATCGATACTGCAATTGTATTCGAGTTTGCGGTCAACTGTTTTTGCCGTACATCGGATATATTTTTGCTCCGATAGCTCGGGATTCTATTGTCAAGGTTGGTAGTTCTTTGATTGTTTGGATTCTTACCTCCGCCATTCAGAAGACATTCCTCAAAGAGCGGTATTGTTTCGCGAATGATAATGGGGACATCTTCCGGAAAAGCGATAAGCCCTTGTTCTTCGACTTCCCGGAAAGCGCGATTCAATATGATAATCGCATCTGCACCGGAAATCGCTTTTGATCCTGCGCGAATATCTTCGGGTTGAAGTTTCTCTTTTGAAGGTATGATTTTCTTCAAGGTGGGATCGTTGCCGCTCCATAAATCCCGATAGAATGCCATGAGGGTTTCAATGATGGATGGAAGTTCTCCAATCGGCGTTCCCTGGGGAATAGTCATCCGGATTGTCAATTCAGCCTCGGATTCGGAGCAATCACGGTTTATCTCTATCTGAGGGTCGAACTGGATTCCGGAAAGCGCATAACAAAGGACTGGTGTTAAAACCAAAATCGTCAGAATAATCAGAAGTTCTTTTAATTTTCTTTTCAATCTCATGACCACATGAAACCCTTAATATGACCATGCGGTATTAATTACGGTTGACAAAATCACATTATTAATATCTCTCCGAAAAAGAAAGACCATCGCTGTTACGATGATCTATGTATTGAACAGTGTATGTTATTAATTTAATCGGATGATGCGAACTCTAAATCCTCGTTGGGCTGGTTCGGTTCCTTTTTGAGAACTTCCTTGAGTTCGCGCATTACATCGTCGCCGCTCTGGTCGGCATCGAGAGCCGGGTCGAGGAAAATCACTTCCTCGCCATCAGGAGTTCGCATCATAACAGCGCCCTCCGGCATTTTCTTCATCATCGCTTCGAATTTCTTATCCGATAACGATTTGGATGAATCCATGCTGAACGCGTAGATTGCTATCGCGCTGACGAATGCGAACACGAACACTGCCGCGACAGCTCCTATGGTGCGAAAGTGAGGAGAGCAGATAATGGTTTCCCAGAACGGAGCTCGAATATCTTTCTCATTCAGCTCATCTTCGATTCGCGCGAAAAATTCCTCGTTGGATTCGTTCTTGCCATAAAGAGATATAATCCCTCGGAGCTTTAGATTCTCATCGAGATAATTCCTGCAATCCCCGCAGTTTTCAATATGTTCGGATAAATCATCGAGCGCTTCCTGCGGAATTTCGCGATTCATTGCCTGGTCGATTATATGTTTCACTTCGTTGCAGAGCATGTTATTCATCATCTACCCCTTTGTATTCATCCGCCCAATGACGCCCGTGTTCGGTTTTCATGAGTTCATCCTTGAGACGTTTCCTCGCATAATGCAGTCTCGATTTAACCGTACCGGGCGAGATATTAAGTATCTTCGAAACCTCCTCTATGTTGAAATTCTGAAGCTCGAATAAAATGAGGGCGGTTTTCATTTTCGGATGCAGTTTATTTATAGCGGTTCGGACTTTATCGCTCAGGTCCGTTTCGTCGAAAATAACATCCGGGTTGATATTATCGTTTTGAGGCTTTTCTGTGACAGAGTTGAAATCATCAACGAAATATGTTTTCTCTCGTTTTCTTCTCTTCAGGTTGTTGCGGAACTGGTTCGCCGTAATCTGGAAAATCCATTCTTTAAATTTGGAATGGTCGCGAAGCTGGTGGAAATATTTGTAAGCTTTGAAATATGATTCCTGGAGAAGGTCCTCGGCATCATCGCGATTGCCCATCAGGCGATAAGCGAAGCTGTAGAGCTCATTCTTGACTGTATCCACCTTCGCCTGGAAGAGCGCCTTATGGTCGATGGCAGTTTCTTTTGGAAGGGGAACTGCTATCGCGCGAGTCATCTTATCCGGCATCTGATTCACCGCTTTTCTCGTAATATTTTTGCCTTGAAGGCGTTTCATTATTATGACTCCGATTCAGCTTCAACGGTTCGATCGCCATTGAAATATTTCAATAGCCGTGTTTGAAATGTCAGAATAATTATATCCCATTATTGAAAAAGATGAAATCGTCTGGAGGATCTACTATGGATAATGTAGGGGCGGGTTTCTACGTAAACCTGATCTTTCGCTCGCTCGAAATATCTTATTAAACATACGTAATCGCATGCACGAACCGTAAACCCGCCCGTACTTATATTTAGCAGCTCCTTTTTTTGAGCCCATTGGCTATTTATCGTTATGTATACCAGCGTTTTTTCAGTATAAATGCCACATTCACAAGGCTTATCAAAACAGGGACTTCAACGAGAGGTCCGATGACGGCTGCGAAAGCCTCACCCGATTCAATCCCGAAAACAGCCACCGCAACAGCAATCGCCAGCTCGAAATTATTGCTTGCCGCTGTGAACGAAAGAGTCGCGGATTTTGGATAATCCGCTCCCGCTTTCCAACTCAGATAAAACGAAACAAAGAACATCAACACAAAATATATTAATAATGGAATTGCTATTCTGATTACATCCAAAGGCAGTCTAACGATGTACTCGCCCTTGAGGGAGAACATCACAACTATCGTGAACAGGAGTGCGATGAGAGTTATCGGGCTGATTCTGGGTATGAATTGTTTTTCATACCACTCTTTTCCTTTGCTTTTTATGAGTACAAAGCGAGTTATCATGCCTGAGAAGAAAGGGATTCCGAGGTAGATGAAAACGCTTTGCGCAATTTCAGCGATAGTAACTTTTACAGTATGCCCTGTAAGCCCCAGATATGGCGGTATCACCGTGATGAAAATATAGGCATATACGGAGTAGAAAAACATCTGGAAGATTGAATTGAACGCAACAAGTCCCGCGGCATATTCGGTATCGCCCTTTGCGAGTTCGTTCCATACAATCACCATGGCGATGCATCTGGCGAGTCCGATCATGATCAGTCCGACCATGAAATCCGGATAACCTCGAAGGAAAATAATCGCGAGGATAAACATCAGGATTGGACCGATTATCCAGTTTTGCAGAAGTGATAATCCGAGGATTTTGAAATCGCGGAAAACCTCGCCAAGTTCTTCGTATTTAACCTTTGCGAGTGGTGGGTACATCATGAGGATCAAACCAATTGCGATTGGTATGTTAGTTGTCCCAATTGCGAATTGGTTGACAAAATCAGCGACTCCCGGTATCAGGTAACCGGTTCCAACTCCGACAGCCATTGCAAGGAAAATCCATAAAGTGAGAAATCTATCGAGGAATGAAAGCCGTTTACGCGTTTCGTTCATGTGGTTTCCATGTTATGAGAGGATATCAGAGCTCTATCACTCTGTAAGCGGATTTCGAGAAAGAGTAGTCTTTCCTTAAAAATTCAGCGCCAAGAATAATCTTTTCCGGATTATGCAATATCTCAAGAGGTATTTCAATCGTGAAAGAATTACTTTCGAGGATATATGCAAAGCGGTTATCTTTGCTGATATCTTCGTTGTTCAATGATAGCGATTTCCCGTCAAGCAGGAACCTGTAGCTTCTGTTGTCAGGTGTTTTATCGATGGATTTAATGTGTATGAGAAGGTCATTTGCTGAATTTATTTTCTGATAACAGGATACGGTAATTTTAAGTTTTTGACTGAATTTTATAATTTCCAAAGATTTGATGTCGTTAAATCGTCGGATATCCGCATAGATGCTCTTATGGCGGGGGTCAAAATAAGAGAGGAATGGCGCTGGTTCGTTCGATGTTTCACTTTCGTTGCCTGTTAAAAGATTTGGATCGCTCATATAATTTTCAAATTTCGGTGACATGTTCAGGCTGAGCGGATGGAGTATTCCGAAAAGCTCATTTCGTCTCGCGAAAGTCTCAAGGTATTTGGGCATATATTCTATCTGGGATTTGTACATTCTGATGGCATTGAGCTTTTTATCCGTTTCCGATGGCTGAAGTTCAATATCCACCCATTCAGTGTCGAGTCCGGACAGCTGCTTTGGAGGAGTCAGGGAATCTTTCAGACGTTTCCCGCGTGGCAGCGGCCAGTGCCAGAAATGGACAAGATATGTAATCTCCCTGATATTGTTAAGTTTTTCATTCTCAGGATATTCGGCTTTCAGTTTTTCGATTGAATAAACCACAAATGCGTTTGTTGCCCAGTGGTCCGGGTGTATATCAAATGGGTGAGGCATATAGATAACATCCGGTACTCGGGTTCCGATGATTTTCATTAAATCGCTCACAACCGACATCCCGCAATACGGAGCGTCGACATTGAAACTGTCGCTGTGTTCGGTATGATCTTCCCCTGTTTTTTTTGATCGGTAAAGAGTGCCGCAATCCCAGTAGTTATCCCACAAATCATGCAAACCATGATCGGGGTAACCGAGGAAAATCACATTGGCTTCGCTTATCCCGAGGCTTTTTAGAGCTTCAAGAGTTTCTTTCTGACGGCGATAACCTAACTTAATTTCATTCTTCTTGTTCGTGACAAAGGGACCTCTGTATTGACCGTCACCATTGGTCATCATCAAAACACGAACATTTGCTCCATTACTGAGATGCTTTTGTATCACACCGCCCGATCCGAGGATTTCATCATCGTTGTGGGGAGCAACAATGAGGATTTCCCGATACAAGGAATAATCGTAATCGGACGAGTGGGATTTATTAAATCCAGGTTTATTCGCGAGTATAAGCATGAGAAGACACACCCCCAGAACTGATGAAAAAACGAATATTTTCAGTATAAAGGATATCCTCATTTGAACTTTATTGAAGTATTTATTTCACTTAGAACGGCATAGATTTAATCCAGTTTTTTACCAAAAATCAAATTCTCCGCATCCTTGAAGCCATATTTATTGTAAAAGGATGCGGGTCTGGAATAAAGCTTTGTGAATCCCATTTTCTGGAAAAAAGCAAGAGCGTTTACATTTAAGGATGTGGTTCTGAGTTGAACACCGGGGCAATTCTTCACACCAAGATATTCAAATGCTTTGTTCATCATCATTTTACCAATCCCTATTCCATGATATGAGGGGTCTGTGTTGATATGAATCAGGGCTGGATAATCGGGCATACCGGGAGATTCAAAATCGCCTTTTAAATATGATGCAACGAGAGCCAGATAATATTTGAAATCGCGTCCTGAAAAATAATGAAAGCTGAAAATCTCGATTGCCAGCCTTTTTATGTAATACTCCTTCTGGAATCGATCATACTGTCGCTTATTCGTGGATACGAATATATATCCGGCGGGTTTTTCGTTATTTTTCGCTATGAAGGTAACTCCATAATTAGCATCGAGGAAATAGTGTGTTGATAGATCGAGGAATAGATTTTTATTATCGATAATACCCTCGAGTGAGCGACCCGCGAAGCCGGTTTCAAAGCATATATGGCGAACATACTCGTGATAATTTTTTTGATATTCCACGATTTCAACTGGCATTTTAAATAACCGGACTGCCCGCGAACCCGTTATTTGCTTCGGAAATTTTTTTCTTCAGTTTCCTGATACAAAAAAATCAATCATACAAGACTTGTACCCATATCCTGCTCATCAGTCTTCTCGGTTTCCACGTATTCCTTTTCGTATTCTGCCGTCTTGCCAGTTTCAGGATATGCCCTTGATGTTTCAGGTTGTTTTAGGCTTTCCTGTTGTTTAAGCGGCTCGAAGGGTTTCGGTTGACGTTGGTCTTTTTCAAGGTCCGGACGATGATTATCGAGATATATAACCTCGATTCCCCATCGGCTCGTGAATTCAAGAAGGTCCTGACTCATAGTGTTCCGCCAGATCATCAGTTTGACTTTCCTGCCGCTGCTGCGCACAAATTCAAGAAGCTCCATGTAATCCTTGTTCGCGCTCATGAGGACAATCGTGTCAAAAGCGTGATTCATGAAGTCGCGCATGATTTGTGTCGATATGCCAGCGTCGATACCCTTTTCGACCGTGATCTGTGAAAATCGTCCGCAATGGACACACTTGATCGATTTGAATCCGTAAGTGTAGAGATGAAGTTTGAATCCGAGTCCTTTTTGAAGGTAATCGAAGAAATCGCTTGTCGCTGTCCTTTCACTGCTTGTTTCCTCAATGGCGAAGAAATGCACATCCCAGATATGACCGCCTAAATTCTCGATGAATCTCAAAAGCTTCTCGTATTCAGGAAGCCATCCGGCATCTTTTCCTCCACGGTAGATGTTTGAGTTGTCGATGTAAATAATCGTTTTTCCCCAAAGCATAATTACTCCTTCTCCCCCACAACGAGTTGGGGGAATGGTTATCAAAGTGAAATAAGCGATAATTTCTAAATTTGGTTTTTTGCATCAAGTTCTTTGTATGCGCCCTCGAGAATCATATCGAGTTTCTTTGCAAGCATATTTCTGAAGTCGAGAGTTTTCAGGTAGGCGAGTACCTGGGAACCTTCGAATTCGACCTCGACATAATCGCTTGCTCCCTCCCTTATCAAGGCTCTTGCTGTCGCAACCATCGAGCCCGGACCGAAAACTATCACGGGTATTTGTTTTGTGTCATGATGAAATCTCCATTGCCTTAATGGTTCAACCACGATTGTCCCCATTTCTATATTTAAGAGAATCCCTTTCGGTTTAAGTTCAATCACTTTTTCGATGCTTCTAAGAGGGTCATTGAAATAGTTGAAGACCAGGTCTTTATAATTTGATATTCCCTTAAAAAGCGCGCGGGCTATATCGCTTGTTCCCACCACCGCGATATTGCCTTTTAACGATGCTCCAGCGGGAGCGTCCAGTTTACCGAGAGCCAGCTCCTCATCTTTATACACTATGATATCGGGCATATTCTTCTCGAGCCAAGGAAGAACATTATATCCAGCTTCACATAAAAGCAATCGACCATCATATCTTTGAACATTAAGATTAATTGAATTGATTGCCGCTACGTAAGGAGAGTCGATTGAGATTACATTTTTCAGGTTGATGATGAATTTACGAATACCCTCATCGAGCAGTTCCTGCACGATTGTCTTCAATGGACCTGACGCAAGCCCGGTCAAGCGACCCTCCGGATAGAGTATCGCGATGTCACCGACTTTTTTATAAGGAACTGTTACAGGCATTTCAAACCTGATTGTATCGCAAAAAAAATGATAAATGGTGCCTGGTACTATTTTTTAGGGATGTTTCTGCCGATATTAATATTTTGGTTAGTGAAAAATTTTTTCAGGAAAATGTTTGACAGAATCGAATTGAGCTGGTAGAATCGCTTCTTGTGTCTTTACCACCCGTATTCGTTCTTCACTGTATTTTCAATCGGGGCGTAGAGATAAATTACTTGCAAAACTGAATAAGCCGCGGACTGTCGTGGCGCGGTTTGGCGAGAAAATCACCCAACGGGGATTGAATTATGCCGACCATCAACCAACTGGTCAGACAAGGACGTAAAAAAGTCACCAAGAAAAATAAAGTTCCCGCTTTGCAGGCGTGTCCTCAGAAGCGAGGCGTTTGCACACGTGTGTGGACAGTAAGCCCGAAGAAACCGAATTCGGCTTTGAGGAAAGTCGCGAGAGTGCGATTAACCAACAGTATTGAGGTTACAGCTTATATTCCCGGTATCGGGCACAATCTGCAGGAACACTCTGTTGTTTTAATCAGGGGTGGACGTGTCAAAGACCTTGGTGGAGTTCGATACCATATTCTAAGGGGAACTCTCGATACGGCAGGTACTGAGAATCGAAGGAAAGCGAGAAGCAAGTACGGCACAAAACGTCCCAAGGGTTAAAGTTTGTCGTTGAAATAAAGCGTTCGATGTTGCTGTGTCAAAGGGGAGTTTGAAATTGAGTTCTTTGACATGTTTCTTATTTAGCGCGTTCCGGTTATTCCTTGATAGAGGGAAACGCGAAAAAGGGGTGAGGGATAAGAAACGCTTAAATATAAGGAATAATCGGGACATTTTTGTGTCCATTTTTTCAGGATTCATTACAAGGCAGGAATCAAATGGACCTGGATAATCGAGCGAGGCTATGAGAGGTAAAAGGGCAAAAAAAAGAATAATTCCACCGGACCCGCTTTACAAGAGCGAGGTGCTTCAGCGTTTCATAAACAAAGTGGTAAGCAGAGGCAAGAAAAGCATCGCTGAACACATTGTTTATGGCGCATTTGAAATTATAAAGAAAAAAATGGGCGAAGATCCGTATAAGGTCTTTATGAAAGCCCTTAACAATGCAAAGCCTGTTCTTGAGGTTAAATCGAGACGTGTCGGTGGTTCAACATACCAGGTTCCCGTGGAGGTTAAACCCGACAAGCAGGAATCTATCGCGATGCAGTGGATTATCAGCTATGCGCGTGCTCGAAAAGGAATGCCCTTCTCTCAGAAACTTGCGCTTGAACTGATGGATGCATATGCGAATACCGGCTCGACCATCAAGAAAAAGGAAGATACGCACAAGATGGCTGAAGCGAACCGTGCGTACGCGCATTATCGCTGGTAGAAAATGCGGTTCGCTATCAGTTCGATTATCTCCGGGGGGTAAATATATATAAGAGATATGAAAAAGACCAGCCGGCATAGTGATGAAAGTGACCCTGACCACAAAACTCAGGGGGAGGGGGGACCGGCATGGTGATGTACCTTGACAAAATAAGAAATATTGGTATCGCAGCTCATGTCGATGCTGGTAAGACAACAGCAACAGAGCGTATCCTTTATTACGCCGGACGTACTCACAAACTCGGTGAAGTTCACGAAGGCACGACCGTAACCGACTGGATGGTTCAGGAACGCGAACGCGGTATCACAATCACATCCGCCGCAACTTACGCTATCTGGCGAGACCACCAGATCAATATAATCGATACGCCGGGTCATGTGGATTTTACTATCGAAGTTGAGCGAAGCTTACGGGTGATGGACAGCGTCGTCGTTATCTTTTGCGCTGTCGGAGGTGTTCAATCCCAATCCGAAACAGTGTGGAGACAGGCAGACCGCTACAATATCCCTCGTCTTAGCTTCATCAACAAAATGGACAGAGTCGGCGCCGATTATCGCAAGGTGCTCGATGAGATGCGCGAAAGACTTCACGCGAAACCGGTCTTGTGCCAACTTCCGTATGGGATCGAGGACAAGTTTCAGGGCGTTATTGATTTAATCAATGAACAAGCGATGGTTTATCGAGGCGATGACCTTGGAAAGTTCTACACGACGACAGATATCCCGAAGGAATATCGTGAAGAGGCGTATATCGGACGTGAAATCCTTCTTGAAGAGCTGACCAAGGAAGACGAGGAACTCCTCGATTTATATTACAAAGGCGCAGTTACTCGCGATATGATTATTCACGCCCTAAGAAAAGCGACTATTAAATCGAGAATAACACCGGTCTTCGTGGGAAGCGCGTATAAAAATAAAGGGATACAACCGCTTCTCGATGCAGTGATCGATCTTCTTCCAAGTCCTCTTGACCTGCCTGATATCGAGGGACGCAGGACAAAAACCGATGAACCGGTTTTCATCACGAGCGACCCTAAAAAGCCCTTGGCTGCACTTGCCTTTAAAGTACAACACGATCCCTACCTCGGTAAACTCACTTATATAAGAGTATATGAAGGAACTGTCAGGAAAAGTCAGCAGGTTTACAACAGTCGTGAGGGCAGGAAGGAACGAATTCTCAAGCTGGTCAGGATGCACGCGAATCACAAGGAAGAGATTGATGAACTAAGTGCGGGCGAGATCGGAGCGGTCGGAGGTTTTAAATTTACAACCACAGGGGATACGCTAACTGATGGTCAGGATTTTGCTCTCGAATCAATCTACACGCCGGAACCGGTTGTTAAGGTCGCGATTGAACCCGATAGCGCGGCGGAACAGGAGAAACTGCAACAGGCACTCGCTTGTATGGCAGAAGAAGATCCAACGTTCAAGACTTCGGAAGACCTTGAGACCGGTCAGACAATTATCTCGGGAATGGGTGAACTGCATCTGGATATAATCGTTGACAGGATTCGTCGCGAGTTTAATGTCGCTGCTAAAATAGGCAAGCCCCAGGTCTCATATAAAGAGACAATTACACAGACTGTTATCGAAGAATTGAAATATGAATCTGCGGCGACTACGAGAGGGCAATTCGGTCAGGTAAAAGTTCAGGTGGAGCCTGATGCGAAATCATCCAAGAGTGTTTCGTTTGAAGACAAGTGCCCATTTGAAATTATACCGAAGCAATTTCATGCGGCGATCGGACGTGGCGTGATGACGGCATCGCAAGGCGGTCCTCTCGGACATTATCCGTTAATAGGAATGAAGGTAATCTGTATCGGCGGGGCGTATCATGAATCGGATTCAACGGAAGCGGGATATGAAATCGCGGCAGGTCAGGCGGTTAGAGCCGCAGTCGAGAAAGCATCGCCGGTTCTGATGGAACCCGTGATGAAAGTCGAAATTGAAACGCCTGAGGAATTCGTTGGAGATATTATCGGCGATGTAATCTCACGTCGCGGGTCGATTGAGAGAACCATGGCGAAAGGCGGCGGTCATGTTTTTATTATTGCCATGTCGCCTTTGAGTGAGATGTTCGGCTATACGACATCGCTGAGAAGCAAATCGCAGGGTCGAGCATCGAGCATTATGGAATTTGACCATTACGAACGAGTACCGGATAGTATCGCGCAAACAATTGTATTTATGTAATCCGGTTAAGCGATAGTTCCAATATTTCTTAATTAAAACGATAATGATGTATAGTTGTGTTATAATATTTTAAAGTAATATCAAGAAAACGCAAGGAGGCCATGACTCCATGGCTAAGGAGAAATTCGAGCGAAAGAAACCGCATGTAAATGTGGGAACGATAGGTCATATAGACCATGGTAAGACGACGCTGACGGCGGCGATAACGTTGACCTTGTCGAAGATGGGACTGGCGAAGTACACGAGTTTCGACGAGATAGACAAGGCGCCGGAAGAGAAAGCGCGAGGGATTACGATTAACACTGCGCATATCGAGTACGAGACGAAGAACCGTCACTACGCGCACGTTGATTGTCCGGGTCACGCGGACTATATCAAGAACATGATAACTGGCGCTGCGCAGATGGACGGTGCGATTCTGGTGGTATCGGCGCCTGATGGTCCTATGCCTCAGACGCGGGAGCACGTGCTGCTGGCGCGTCAGGTAAACGTACCCGCGATAGTGGTCTATCTGAACAAGTGCGACATGGTGGACGATCCGGAGTTATTGGAACTCGTGGAGTTGGAGTTGAGAGACCTCCTTACGAAATATGATTTTCCCGGAGATGAGATACCGATAATTCGCGGA
>Ga0315284_10000270_pt1 | contig 70818 bp, 66 predicted proteins | sample YL17G09_16_MG_FD_203696 | JGI IMG/M metagenome (GOLD analysis project Ga0315284, IMG submission 203696) | Sediment microbial communities from Yellowstone Lake, YNP, Wyoming, USA - YL17G09_16 | ecosystem: Environmental > Aquatic > Freshwater > Lake > Sediment | place: USA: Wyoming | collected...
TAGCCAGCCTGGGCACCAACTGCAACCGCCAGCGTGCCTTGTGCGATGGAACCAGCCTGGGCACCAAACGCGACTGCAGAGGCGCCTTGAGTCGTGGAACCCGCATTGGAACCAAACGCAACCGCATAAGCGCCTTGACCGGTATTACCTGCGCCTGTGCCAATCGCAACCGCAGAAGCGCCTTGGCCTGTGAAACCCGCGTTGTCGCCGATGGCAACTGCATAAGTGCCTTGACTGGCGTAGCCAGCCTGGGCACCAACTGCAACCGCCAGTGCTCCTTGTGTGATGGAACCAGCCTGGGCACCAAAAGCGACGGCAGAAGCGCCTTGACCGGTTTGACCGGCCAGCGAACCAACTGCAACCGCGGAATCGCCTTGAATGTTTTGGCCAGCATATGAACCCACTGCAACCGCGGAATCGCTTTGACCGGCTTGTCCCGCATGGGCACCAATTGCAATTGCATGCTGACCTTCTTGATTCTGAGCAGCTTCAAAACCGATTGCAACCGAGAACTGGTCTTGATTGACTTCACCGGCAAACGAACCAATTGCAATTGTGGATATTTTTTGGGATTGGTGTCCCGCTTGAGCTCCAATTGCAATCGCAAAATCGCTCTGGCCGGTTTGACCCGCCTCAACACCCAGTGCAATTGCATACTGGCCTTGACCGGTTTGGCCCGCCTGAGAACCAATGGCAATCGCATAATCACCTTGACTGGTTTGACCAGCCTGATTTCCAAGAGCAACGGCATAGTCGCCGGCTGCACCGGTTTCACCCGCATGCGCGCCGATGTTTATGCGCGTGTCTCCAACAACCCACGAGCCGGTGGACCCGCTTGGCACCCAGTACAAATAATCTCCGTAATTTTGTCCCTCGTCGTGAACATGAAACGGGTCGGGATTGTTGAAGAGCGGAATGTAATAGACTCCATCGCCAATTCCGTTTGAAAATTTGGACCGCATAAAATTGCTTACAAATTGGGTGCTAGTGGCGCCTGGCCAAATTGTTTTCAGCCCACCAAAGCCAACTTCACGGCCGGTTGAACCAATCGCTCCATTGCCGATCAAAATGCAGTTGTCATTGTTGTTGGAATTTGTGTTGTGGCCAATCGAAACGGTGTTGGTTCCGCCCGTGTTTCCAGAGAGGGAATTGTTGCCGATTGCAATGTTGGAATCACCATATTGAGAAATGTTTGGGTTATTGAAATTGAACAAAGCATTTTCACCAATTGCTAAATTGTTTTCTCCTCCACGATTGTTTGAAAGCGCGTTCAAACCTAACGCAGTGTTGTGATGTCCATCATAGTTGTTTCTCAGCGCACCGTAACCAAGCGCGGTGTTGTTGGAATTTCCAGCAGTGCTTGGCGGAATGGTGTTGCTTGAACTGAATGTACCAACCGTCGTGTTTCCACTCAAGTCGCTAACATATGGACCTGACAACTGGTTAAATGAAAGCATTTCGTTGATTATAATATTGCTTAATATAATATTTTAATCATAAAATTCACAATTTTGTCAATTTGGGAGTGGGAATGGGCGTTGATGTTTTTCAACCACAAGGGGATCTGGCATAACCATTTGCATTCGTCCAAAAAATGAAATTTCTGGCAACGTCGTTAGCTGCGGCACCACCGGTTTTTGAGTTTCAACTAAATTGGTGGAATTAATGCCAAACAATGCAGATTCAATGTCGATTGAATTCCGAGAGAATAGTTCGCGTGGCATTTGACTGGGGATTATTCCCATGCAGGGCAAGGCTGCTTTGTATGCGCCCCCTGCTGCACCATTCTTGTATTCAATGTAATCCAGCGATTTGGTGGTGATGCGCTGTTCCAGACAATAATTCGAACACGTGTTTTTATTTCGGGTGGATGCCATGGATGAGTTGTTGGTGCGTTGGTGCGTTGTGTGCAATGATATATCAATATATTTTTATTTTGCCATTTGAATCGATTGCGTTGGGGTGGTCGCCGCATCATTGCGTGCTGGTGCTGCTCATGGTTGAATATGCACTGAGCAATTTTTCACGATTTAATTCTCGTATGGTTCCAGTTTTGAAGGCATCAATCAAACATGCATGGAATGCATCCATGGTGGTGTAAGCAAACAAATAAACCAACAGCATGTCCATGGCGGCATCTTCATTCATTTCGTGGTTTGATTCGTTTGCATTGGTTCCAAGTGTTGCATGATACGGATGTTGCAAAACCAGCGCTTTCAATTCCGGCAACTCTGCAACTTTCGACTTAATCAATTCAATGGATGCATTGATTGCATCTTGATCGTATGCAATGAGTCCAAACACTTGAAGAAACTGGGCGCGATACATCATGTCCGCATTCACTTCATCGTCCTCAATTTCCTCAAATTCTCTGTATGTGCATACAAAATCGGTTTTGTACATGGTTTGACTGTGTGTGGGGTGTGTGCGCTCTATCAATATAAATATTTTCAAACGTTGTGTCTAAATGCATTTTCACAATTTAAATGTAAGCATTTTTATCTCGTTGAAATTCTATTATAATTTGTCATGGATAATTGATATAAACAAAAGCATTTGAATTACTAAAAAGATGACAACTGCTGAATTTAAGAAAATAATTTCGGATTTTGTGGCCGACATTGCAACCGTGTTTCCCGAGCACGGGGATGCATGTGCCAATGTTTACAACATGGATACGACGGAGGTGTATGAGCATTGCAAGCGAACGTATGCGCCTCAGTTCTTCAATGTTTTGTATCGCAATGAAGCCGTGTTGTTTGCAGAGCCAATCGAGTTGTTGCCGGGTTTGAATTTTAAGATGTTGTGGGAGACCGCTGATGTCAGCGATGCAACAAAAGAAGCGATTTGGAAGTATCTGCAGTTGGTCATGTTTTCGGTGGTTTCGGATTTGTCGGACACGTCCACGTTTGGGGATGCGGCCAAGCTGTTCGAGGCGATTGACGAGAGTGTTCTTAAGTCCAAGTTGGAAGAAGTCATGCAGCAGATGCAGGACATGTTTAAGGGTGAGGGCACTGGCGCTGGCACTGGCACAAATGCGGACGCGGGAACTGGCGCTGGCACTGGCGCTGGCACAAATGCGGATGCGGGCGCTGGTCCTTCTTCCGATGCCGCCGACGCGGATAAGGGATTCCCTGCGGGCATGGACCCCAATTCCATGCACGAGCATTTGAGCGGGCTTCTCGGTGGCAAAATCGGAAACCTTGCTAAAGAAATCGCCGAAGAAACCGCATCAGAGCTTAATTTGGACGCAACCGACGAGGCATCGGTGCAGTCCGTTTTTCAGAATCTGTTTAAGAACCCGGGGAAGCTGATGGGAATTGTCAAGAGCGTGGGGCAGAAGCTGGATGCCAAGCTGAAGTCGGGAGAGATCAAAGAGAGCGAAATCATGCAGGAGGCCAGTGATTTGATGAACAAGATGAAAAAAATGCCGGGCGTGAACAACGTGGCTGACATGTTGAAAAAAATGGGAATGGAGGGAGGCATGGGCGGCATGGGCGGCATGGGCGGCATGGGCGGCATGGCAGACATCGCAAAAATGGCGGCGAGCATGGGACTGGGTGGAAAAAACGCCAAGTTCAACATGGGCGCCATGCAGAGTCATTTGAATCAAAACATAAAGACCGCCAAGATGAAAGAGAGAATGCATCAGAAATTGGAGCAGCGCAAGGCGGATGCCCAAGCAGCCGCACTGAAATCGCACCAGGAACAAAAACCGGCTGTGTTTAGCACGGGTGAAAAGGTGGAACGCACTCCCCGGTTTCCTCCGCCTTCCGCCGAGGAAGCAAATCCGGTCGATCCGGTTGCCGATAAAAAAAAGAAAAACAAGAACAAGAAGAAATGAAGATCGATTAAATAAAGAATCTATCAGTAAATATAAATAATAGTTCCATTTATATATACGCACAAGCATTGCACATAAGTAGATACACATTCAAATGACTGCATTTTGGCTGAATGATCCCACCGTGTTGTTTAACAATGCGGGCATCACGGAGATTGTTCCCATGTCCGGCATGAATCGTGAATCCAGGCTGAATGCCATTAGTCGAATGATCATACTGTTGTCAATTTTAGGCTATTTGCTGACCCTGTCTTACAAAATAATTCTGTTGGGGGTCATCTCTTTAGCCATGATTGCATTTTTGTACGTTGCGCAGGGCAGCACTGCAGCAGCAACAGCCATGCCAACGCCGTCGGGCAAAAAAGAGGGGTTTTCGAATTACGCAAACTACAACACCGGACGGCGCCGCATGGTCAAAGTTGCGGCGGCTTCCTCTCCGTCCGGGCTGACATTTCAAGCCCCCACGCCGCAAGACCCGCTCATGAATGTGCTGCTGACTGATATAGTGGACCGCCCCAAACGCCCGGCGGCGGAGCCCGCTTTCAACCCGAAAGTGGAGCACGCAATCAACGAGTCCACAAAGCAATTTGTGGTGGAGGATTTGGGCGGCAACCCCAATTTGGAAGACCGGCTGTTCCGTGATTTAGGCGACAACTACGAATTCAGCAATTCCATGCGCAACTATTTTGCAACTCCGAACACCAAAATTCCCAATGACCAGCACGCCTTCGCGGAATACTGCTACGGCGACATGATTTCATGCAAGGAGGGCAACATGATGGCATGCGCTCGTGCCAATCCGGTGCTTGGATCCATTACCGGCGCGCAATAATGCAATAATGCAACAATGCAATATTTATAATTAATAAAATATATTTATTAAATATATCACATACAAGACAATAATACAATGGTTGACAATCAGGTCATGTCGGCGTACGTTAAAGACTATGCTTTTGACAATCTCTCGCGCATTGGCGAAGACGGCTGCAGTTTAGGACAACGCGGCATCCAAAACGTGGAAGCGTCCAACTACATGCTGCAAAACTTCTTTTCGGATGACTGCACCATGAAGCGCCCCATCGAGTTCGCCACCAGCCAACCCAACATCAACTTCACCGGCGGCCATCAAGTCGGCGCCGGAGGGTGCAACATTGACACCAATTCGCAGCTGCTCATCGGCGGAAGCGCACTGACTCATCCACGTTGCCGGATCAGCCTCTTTCAGCGCCCCTTTGCAACCGTGCCGTTCCTGGGCCGCGGGCAGTCCAACCCGTATTTGGAGTCCCAGCTGCAGCAGGGCGATTACATGACCAACAAGCGCAGCATCAACCTTCTGTCCGAGCAGACCATGTCCACCAACTATCCCCTCATCCCGTCCATTGCATCCACCATCACGAATCCCGCCAACTTGGTGGAAGGCGTGGCGTCCGATGGCTGGGTGCGCGGCGGTGCAACCACTCGCGACATGTTCTATGGCGACGGACAATGCAAATACTGAATGTTATGACAAAATTTCACGTTCATGATAAATAAAAATACAAATACAAAATTATTTCTATTTTTACATCTAACCACTTCTTGCTGCATCTATGGCGTCTTTAAATTGCTTGGCGTCTACTCTTTTTGCAATGGCGTAACGTTTTTCTGACAAATCTCTTTCGTGCGACAGTAATGCAGTTCCATAAATCCCGGGCACTATCTCCAATGGAGGCATCGGCTCTTCCAAAAAAAGGAGCACTTTGTCTTTTTGTTCTATCACAGGGCCTTTGACGAAGGTTCCGTCAGGATTTGTAAAACGACCATATCCATCTGCCCGGTCATCTTTGAAGTCGCCCACATAAACACCTCCATCTCTGGTGGTTTCACTGCCGCGACCATGTTTTTTTCCCATTATAAACTGACCCTCGTACGTAGATACCACGTGATCATCCGCACACGTGTTCTTTCCATGTCCATCCATAAATGGACGGTCATCTGAATCAATAAATAACTCGCCCTCATAAAATGAACCATCCGGGCGCTTCAATGTCCCAACTAAACGGTCATCACTATCTCCCACATAACGACCCGTGATCACGACACCATTTCGATATGTCTTTGTCATGCCTGTGTTCTTTTTTGCGACGACGCTAGCTTTTCTAGCTTTTCCAGAGCCGCCCGTTTTTCTATGGGAACGAGAATGTTTAACGCGCGTTCGCCGTTTGGTCTTAGTTTTGTTCATCATCCAACTATCATATATGTGTGCAATAAAAAAAATCACGCTACTGCACCTCGCCGTGAAGTGTCGCCAGTTTTGTCAGATTCTGAATGTATTTCATGGTTTTGGCCTGATTTTCGGGGCCCATCTCTCGCACCGGTTTGCGAAACGTGTCCACCTTTTGCATGACCGCGTTCCCCATGTATTCTAAATCCTGCGTGTAATCCTTTTCCAAAAAGAACCCAATGTCCCCCTGCGCAATTTGTGCACCGTAGGGTTCGGCAATAAACGTGATCCACGTGTTCAGCAGTATGCGCGGATTTGTTTTTTTCAATAGGAACAACGCGGTCTTCGCAGAATCAATGTCCGCGTTGTCCGGAAACACGCTCTGAACGTCTTCCACAAAGTCGGTGAATTGATTTATAAATGCCTTCAAAACGATTGATTTGTCCGACATTTGGAGAGAAAATTGATAATAATATGCATTCTTGCTATTATTTTAAATGCATTTGTCTCAATATTTAAATTTTAGATTTTAGATTTGATCTTACAATTTGATCATGTTTCAACGACGCATGCCTTGGTGCCCTTGTTGTTGTTGCCCTTGTTGTTGCCCTTGTTGTTGTTGCCCTTGTTGTTGCCCTTGTTGCGCGTGCTTGATTTGCTCGTTCCGTTCCTTTTCCAGCTTCTCCAGCGTGGTGTCGGGCCCGATGCGCGCCTGCTTTTCCTCAATTGCCGGACACTCGATGCTTTGGTTGAAGTCAATTGTTGCATAGTTGTAAAGCTGGCGCAGGCCGCCGCTCCCCTTGGCCGAAAGGTCGTCGCTGCTTTGGTCCAGAAAGCTGTAATTGTCAGACACCACGCCAAACCCGCCCATGAACTCGCTGGAAGTGGAAAACGGCGACGGCTCGCCATTGAACCCCGTGGCAATGTTATTTTGCTGCGTGTCCATCGGTTTCAAGTGGTTCGTGATTTGGTCGCCGTAAAGCACCGCGTGGTTCTGATTAAGAAGCAACAGGGCCGGCACCCGGTTCACGTGCGGCGGCAGAATGATTTGCTGCCCGTCTTCCAACACAATGTACCAGGCCCCGGTTTCGCCCTTGACGCGCTTGTCAATGCACATGTAGTGAATCCCTTCCTTAATTTTGCTCTTGGCCAATCGCTGCAAGAGAGATTTCGATTTGTCGCAAAAATTGCTGTAATAAAGTATGCTGCTCATGGTGCCGGTTTAGTAACATGCATCTTAATATTATCATTTTTTTAACTCATTGTTTTCAACATGAAATAAATGTATCGAACCAGATGAAATTAAATATCACAATAGTATACATAATACACAAATATGAAATTGAATGGTGCTCGCAGAGACATCAATGGATGGATATATCTCTCCATTTACGGCGAACCATATAAACGTGGATATGCTCACGGACATTTAGTTGCTCCGGAGCTGGTCCAAATCATGGAGATGTTGGAGTTTTTCTTGTATGAAGAATACGGCCGCACCTTTGCGTTCTTCTGCGAAGTGGCGGACGACTTCTTTCGCCCGCAGATTGAGACCCACTTTCCGGAGTTCTATGAAGAGATGCGCGGCATTGCCGACGGCTCCAAGCAGCCGCTGCACAAGATCGTGTTTTGGAACTGCTTTGTCAGCTTTGACTACATGTTCTCCCACTTGTCCGACGTGCTGAACGAGCCGCACAACCAGCACTTGAAGTCGAAACCCATCTATGCCGATTTTACAAGCGAGAGCGGCGGCAAAAAAAAGGCGAGCGGTGGACTGGAAGGCGGCGGCGCCCAGGACCGTTGCAGCGCGTTCATTGCAGTGGGCGACCACACAAAGGACGGCAAGATTGTGTGTGCGCACAACTCGTTTGACAACTACATCAACGGGCAGTATTCGCGCGTCATCATGGACCTGCGGCCCAGCAGCGGGCACCGCATCCTCATGCAGGCATTCCCCGGCGGCATTCATTCGGGGACCGACATGTTTGTGACGAGCTGCGGGCTGTTTGGAACGGAGACCACGATGGGCGGGTTCCACGCATATGCGAACAATGACCCGGTGTGCTGCCGCATTCGACGGGCCATGCAGTACGGCAACTCCATGGACGACTATGTTGAAATGCTGACCGAGAGAAATTCGGGGGATTACGCGAACGCGTGGCTCTTTGGCGACACGCGCACGAATGAAATCATGCGGCTGGAGCTCGGGTTGAAATACGTGGATGTCCAGCGCACCAAGAACGGCTACTTCATCGGCTTCAACGTGGCGTTTGACCCGCGTATCCGCAACTTGGAGTCCTCCAACACGGGGTGGGACGACTTGCGCCGGCACCAGGGCGCGCGCCGTGTGCGCTTGGAGCAAATGATGCAGGAACACAAGGGCCGGTTGGATGTGGACACGGCAATGCGGCTCATCGGCGACCATTACGACGTGTATTTGAACAAGATCAACCCCTGTTCGCGCACCACGTGCTCGCACTACGACCTGGATGCGCGCGAGTTCATGTCGCAGGCCGACCGTCCCAAGCCGTATCAGCCGCGTGGAGCCGTGGACGGCACGGCAATCGACACCGCCACGGCCAAGCGGATGCAGCTGTGGGGGCGCTGGGGCAGCTCATGCGGAACCGGATTTTTTAAGGACGCGTTTTGCGACCGCAACATGATTTGGAACACGTATCGCCCTTACCTGCACGACCGCCCGCCGCAGCCGTGGACGCTGTTCGGGTTGAATGAAGCACATGCTCATAAAAAGACACGCCGTGTTCAACGTGACGGTGGCAAAACCAGGAAACGAGTCTAGATGTTTACTGTCGTTTTACATTATTTCATGCAATGAATGTGCATTTCATGAAACAAATAGTTCAATGCCTGCGTCTATGAGTGGCACGATTCTTATTCGTGCGCTTCTTCTTGTACGTGTGCTTCTTCTTGTACGTGTGCTTCTTCTTATTCATACTCTTCTTCATGTGAGTGCGATTCTTATGGTTGCTTCGCTTATGGCGTCTTGTTTTTCCGCCTTTAGCTGCATGATCAGCCAACATGGCAGCAAGTTCAGCATCAACTTCCGCATCGGTTAATGGATTGCGTGTGGTGGTGGAATTTCCATATTCAGCAAACGCATCATCCACATCCACATCATCCACATCCACATCATCATCTGCATGATATGTAGGTAAACCTGCTAACAAGCCATTCAATTCCTCATTAACCTGCTCTTCGGTTAGTGTGGGCATTTGTGTGTGTGTTATATGGTGCTGCGTTATACATTAAGTGAATAAAAAACATTATAAACCGAATCGAATTAACAATAACATTGATTTAAATACTTGTCTCCATTTAAAAAAACACAACATCATGGAAGATTTGCTGAAACAGCTGTGTCATAAATACGCGGACGATGAATTCATGATGGGAAAACTGACCGCGCACATCAACCAATTGCCGGCAATAATGGACGCCGCCGTTCAGGCACGCGACGACAAGGCGCAACGCAAGCAAATGTTGATAACCGCATCCGACGAGTTCATCGAGCAGTTTTTGAACGAGTCTCCTCAATATTACTACAACCCCAATGTGGAGCTGTTTTTCGTGTATAACCCGGACGCGGAGTGCAATTATAGCGTTATTAATGAGGACGACATACTGCACCCCATTTTGACGCAAATCACTGGCAACCGCGAACTCATGCCGTGGAAATACAAAATCAAGAACCAGGTGCTGCGCCGCATCAAGGACCGGGACCTGCTTTCCTCCATTCCGGAATCGCAAACCATCCAGCGCACGCTGAACATGCTGTGCCCGTCTCTGTTTCGGACGCGGGACTGTGCTAAATACTTTCTCACGGTTGTCGGCGACATCATGTGGAAGAAGACGGTTGCCACAAGTGATGGCAAGGCCGGCGTGGAACCGATTTACATTGTGAGTCCGAAATCAAGACAGTTTATAAAGGGTCTCAGTCAAGAGTGCAGCACCTTGTTTGGAACGGCATTGCTGTCCGCATTCAAATTCAAGTTTTACGAATACCCGTTCGGGGACTGTCGTTTAATGGACATGAACGATGCGGCCATTGACCCATTTTCTGCGCCATTCAAGCACCGATTGATTGACATTTTTTGTGTTGCGGCACATTACTCCCAGCGCTATGAAAACGCCGAACGGTTTTTGAACGTGCAGTGCAAGGACAACGACACGTATCATCGCGTGTTGTATTTGAAGGAGCACCCCGAGGACGATCTCATTGCCAAATTTGTGGCGACATGCACCGAGCCGTCCCCGCAAAGCAACATGAGCATTTCGTGGAAGAACATGATGTACTTGTGGAAGGTGTTCATTGACGAGGAGAGAATTCCGAACGTGTTTTTCGCGCACGCGCTCAAGGCGCGCCTCATGCAACAGTTGCCCGGTTATTCCGAAACGGCAGATTCGTTTCTGCAGATGACCAGCAAGCACCTGCCACTGGTCGCGCGATTCAAGGATTTCTGGTCGCAGACCATCTTCGTGAATCCGAATGATGAAGACGAGCTGGAAATCGACGAATTTACTGCATTGTTCAAGCAGCACCATCATCACCAATTGCAACAGCTGGAGCAGCCGTATCCGCAACTGCAGAGCCACAATCACACGGATGCCGCATTTTTGGGGCTGATTCGACACTTTTATCCCGATGTGGTGATTGAAAACGACAAGTACTTGATGCACGCCAGTTGCACGCTGTGGGACAAGCGCGGAGATGTGTTGGCCGCCATGCATGATTATGCGGTTTCAACCACCGCGCAGCCCACGCCGTACAAGGCATACGAATTTTACTGCCAACAACAGCGACTGAAACACAAGAACAACTCGACCGTGTTGAATGTCAGCAAAAAGTATTTCGAAAAAGTATACAGCGAGAATAAATTTTAGAGACATAATATAAGTCATTGCATAGTTGTATAGTTTGTTATTTGATTTAGGTTGAACATGTCTGCCGCCGTGCCTCCTGCAGTGGAACCAATTGCAAAAGAATCAGACGTGGATGCACCAATTGCAAACGGAGTAGAAGCAGCAGTGGATGCACCAGTTGTAGAAGCAGAAGTAGGAGCAACAGTGAACGAAGCACCAATAGAAGCAGAAGTAGGAGCAACAGTGAACGAAGCAGAAGTAGGAGCAGCAGATGCACCAGTTGTAGAAGTAGGAGCAACAGTGGATGCGCCAATAGAAGTAGGAGAAGCAGACGCAGCAGATGCACCAATACCAGTGCCTCTGGAAGATGCGGCCAGTCCAATGGCACGATTGTATCAAGAATTGTCATCCATGAATCTGTTTGAAGGCAAAACGCAAAAGCAAATCATTGGCATAAGAGAGCAAGTGGAAGCTGGACTGCAAGCATTCAATGCAATTCCAGATGCGGGCCAAAACATGCATGATGCCATTGTGGCCATTGCCGACTTAACAGCAAATGGTGTGCGGTTCAATCCCGAAATAGGACATCTGTCTGATTTTGTGGACCATTGCAAACTCTTGATTTCTGTGAATGATTCGAATGCTGAAGGGGTGGCAGCAAGCGTGTCATCATCCTTAAAGGATCTTGCAAAAGACCCGCAATTTCACAAAGATTCATATAGACTAACTGTTGACCAGGACACAATTGGCGGCATTGGAACCCAAATTTCTCTCGTATTGCGGATTGGAGAAGTGTTTAATGTTCCCGTGTTTACGGTTTACGTTCTGCACAACGTGTTTGACAACGCAAGGTTGAATTCCGAACAAGCAACCCAAAACATCCTCGCGTCTCCGCTCACGCACAATTTGAAAACCATTGCAACATGCAGTCGCGTGGATCTCGCGCTCGAGCTATTGCTGCATGCAACCAATCCCGACCCCTACAATGAAGTGAATGTTTTGATTGCTCACATCATAAACGAAACGGTTGTTTCGAAGTTTGGCAATCCGAATGATGTAATTGCAAGAGAGCGCGAACAATTTTTCGAATTGCTTCAACTGCCCAATGAACACGTACAATCTCTCATTGTAAAAGCATTGCTCATTGCAATCATCCAAAACCCCGGCGTCATGACACCGGATGGCCGGCGGTTTTTCGACATGTTTCCAAGCGGACAATATGTCCAATACTTTGGAGACGTTGTGTATCGGGCGACGCTCAATCCACAAGAACAAGGGCCAATCATGCTTCCAAATGTTCCAAATGTTCCAAATGTTCCAAATGAACGAACGGATGATGAAGCGGGCGAAGCACCCGGGTTTGACGAGCCAGTTCCGCCAAGACAGCAACCATCTCATCCAATGACCCGAACCGACATCATTGTTGCTGCATTCACAGCGGCAAATGACGCAATGGGCCGCAATGCAAACATTGTGGCGGCTGGCGGTGCAGCGGTTTCATATTATATCGCCGAATTTGTCAGGGGCATGCATGCGGGGGAGTTTGAAGGCATCATTGCAGAGTCGGGGTTGGACCTTAATGCGCTTGACGCTCTTGAACAGGGCTGCGCCGGCATCCCAATGAACGACATCGACTGCTTTGTTTTTGGCGACGTCTCGCGCCAATTTTTGTTGTTGTTTTCTCTCTACATGATGATACTCTATGCCAATTTTTACGAACACCCAAAGCAGTATGGCGTGAAGGAAGCAGTGCGCACGCAAGGCACTGACATTCAATTCAAGCTTTCCCCCGCATCGGATGACACCGTCGCCCTGTTCATGTATGGAAATAAGAACAATGACGCAAACACCAAGTTGATCAGCAAACGGTTGAAAAAAAACCCGAACGTGCAGCTTGTGACCCAAGAAACGAAGTGTTTTTCTCAACTTTCGTCACCGCTGTGTGGCGGGTTTTGCGCGGTGGATTCATACTACACCCAGCCAATTGATTTGGTAAAAAAGGACCTTGATGATTTTTTGGCGTTGTATGAATCTCTCTATTTGGATGCTCCAACTGAGCAGCCAGACTTGATCAAGTTGTTGAAAGGCCAATACACCGCAGCCCATGTGGACAACATGGTTTCCATGAAAACCACCATGCTGGACCTGGTCTGCATTTTTTGCAACGAGGACAAGGCGCTCTTCATTCGCATTTTCATGGCGCGCAAAAATCATAAAGACTTCGCTCGGTTGCGCGTGTTCATCGAAATTTATTTACTGGAGCTGCTTCGACAAAAGGATGCCACGTTTTTGAAATACAAGGATGCGTTGATTGATGAAATCAAAGAACTCCGGACCATGATGCAGGCATTGACTGAGAGGTATTACTCGGAACAGGGCAACCTTGCGGCGGTGCGCGCTGCAACTGCAGAACAACTGAATACCGACCGTGCCGCCTTTTTGACACTGCTGCGCAGCATCGGGCGAAAAATTGTGCTCATCCCGGACCCGTTGCAAAATAAAATTCCCGCAACATTCCGCAAAGAAACTGGACGGAGGACAATCGGGTTCTTTAAGGATGCACAAAATGGGCAAATGAAGTATCCATTCAAAATGGATCAACACATGGTGGCCCTTTATGGCACGTATATCCGTGTATCAGTAAGGCAACCCGCTGAACAATCATTCATCAATCGTGCGTTTAAGGTCTGGTTGGACAATGTGTTTCAAGAAATACCATTCAGTCCAAAAGTGGAACACGCATTTCGAGAGAAAATGGGCAAGATAATTGACATGAACCAAAACCAAACCTATTTTGAAGCGGGGTTTTCAAAAATGTTTGTTAGGTCTCCCGAAATGCTTAGGCTTTTGACTCTTCTCAATGCAGTGAAAGGAAGCGATGCCATGTTTAAATCGGGTGTCAATCGCAAAGAGAAAAGAACATTCACTCGCATGTTGGTGGTTCCTCTTAGAAAATTCATGACGGGGAATGGCGGCGCTGAGCCCAAAGCATCCTACGTTCTCCAAATATACAATGATACGTCGATGGGCACGTTGCCAGCATTTGTGAGGAGCGTGATTGAACAAGAATTAGAACCACCGTTGTTAGCAACTATCGAACGCCCACATGAGTATGATGATGCAGTCAGCGAAGCCATTGGGCGCATCATATTGGAATGGAACACCACTGCGCCAAGAGGTGGTTCCACAAGGAAACGCAAACGCGAACGGGTATGCAAATTGAAGGCGAAGACAAATCGACGTTTCAATAAATGGTTTAAAGGCACGCGACGTCGTGTTACGCGCAGAAAAATCAAGGCGAGCAATAAAAAGCGCAAGCATACGCGCACCCGCAGAGCTTAGATGTATTTAAAAAATGAATCAACCTGATTTATTCATTTTTACAAAAGTGCATCGTGTTGCATTGTTGAATGCGCTTAATGCTTCCTGTGCTTGCGGCTCTTCGTCTTCTTAAGATCGGAGATGCGAACGGCGCCGAACTTGCCCTTCTTGGCGGTCCAGCCGTGCTTTGCCAAACGCTTCTCTTTTTTAGCGGTTGCGTGCTTCTTGGCGCTGACAATGCGGCCGTACTTGTTCATGAGCAGCTTCTCCTTGGTGAGACCGGGGGTGCCGTCGGTCTTGTACGCGGTGCCGTGAAACACCTGGGCGCGAGAGCCGCGAATGAATTCGTACTTCTTGCCGTGGATGTGGTAAAGGCCGTCCTCTGAACGCGTGTAGTTTCTTCCCATTGAATTTGATTGGTGTATTATATTTTAGCGAAAGAAAAAAAATCATTACAAAACATTTAGCATGTTGATTAAATTTAAATTTAATTGAATTGGTTCCGAATGGGCTGGCCGTATCCCGCCGGTGCGCCCGTCCAACTTTTGTAAACATTGGTCGGGCGATTGGCCTGCGTAAAACAATCGTTGCGTTGGGCCGTTGCAGTCCGAATGATTATGCTAAACACTTTGAAGTTTACGACGATGGGAATAACTTCGCCGCCACTGCCCGTTTCTATCAACTTTTTATTGATTGGTTGATAACAACGACATTTCTTTAGAGAATAATAATTGTAGCCTGACATTTTATTGTGTGCGTGCGTAATAAAATGTGTATATAAATAAAATAATAATCAATCAAAATGGCTGCCCAATAAAATAAAAAATTGAAGGAACTTAGAGCGAATAAATGGATGTTATGTATCCCTTTATTTCATTGCATTAAAACAATGGCCTCAGCAACCGAATCATCTTTGTCCAGCAAGTATCAGAAAATGACGGACTTGGAGCACATTCTCAAGAAGCCCGACACCTACATTGGTTCCATTCAACTCACGGAGTGCACCGAATACACGACTACAACTGATGCGAAAGAAGGCGGAGCAATCAATGTCGTCCTGGCGACGTTCACGCACATCCCGGCGCTCTACAAGCTGGTGGACGAGGGTCTCGTCAATATGCGCGACCACGTGATTCGCCAGGCGCAGGCAATCAAGGACGGCAAGCCCGATGCGCTCCCCGTCACGTCCATTGAAGTAGAAGTGGACGCCGCCACCGGCACAATTACCATGACGAATGACGGCAACGGCATCGACATCGCGCAGCACCCCGAGCACAAGATGTGGATTCCCGAGATGATTTTCGGGCACCTGCGCACCTCCACGAACTATGCGGAAGACAAGAAGGAGAAAATCGTCGGCGGGAAGAACGGTTTCGGGTTCAAGCTCGTGCTCGTGTGGTCCACCTGGGGGTCGGTGGAAACCGTGGACCACGTGCGCGGACTCAAGTATACCCAGGAATTCAAGGCGAATTTGACCGAGATTTGCCCGCCAAAAATCACCAAATGTGCAAGTAAGAAGCCTTACACGCGCATCTCATTCCGCCCCGACTACGCGCGCCTCGGCATTGCAGGACTGACGCCCGACATGACGGCGTTGTTTGCAAAGCGCGTATATGACATCGCCGCCGTCACGGACCGCAGCATTCGCGTCAAGTATAACGGCACCGTCGTGCCTATCAAAGATTTCAAGCAGTACATCGGCCTCTACATTCGCCCCGAGGTCAAACGCGTGTATGAGGCGCCGAACGAGCGCTGGGAATACGCCGTGTGCTTGACCAACACGGACGAGTTTGCGCACGTCTCGTTCGTGAACGGCATTTGCACGTCCAAAGGCGGCAAGCACGTGGAATACGTCATGGGCCAGCTCTTGCGCAAGTTGGCGGCGTATATCAAGACCAAGAAGAAGGTGGACGTCAAGCCGGCGACCATCAAGGAGCAACTCACGCTCTTCTTGCGCTGCGACGTGGAGAACCCTGCGTTTTCCAGCCAGACGAAGGACGAGCTGACAACGACGAGCGCGAACTTCGGGTCGGCCTGCACCGTCAGCGACGAGTTCGTGGAAAAAGTGGCGAAGATGGGCGTCATGGAGGCGGCATGCGCCCTGACGGAAGTGAAGGAGGCCAAGGCGGCGAAGAAGACGGACGGCGCAAAAACGCGCACCATTCGCGGCATCCCCAAACTCATTGATGCGAATTTTGCGGGCACGGATAAGTCGGCGCAGTGCACCATCATCTTTTGCGAGGGAGATTCGGCCAAGGCAGGCATCGTGTCGGGCTTGAGCAAGGAGGACCGCAACACGATCGGCGTGTATCCTGTGAAGGGCAAGTTCATGAACGTGCGCGGCGAGGCGGTCAAGCGCATTGCGGAAAACACGGAAATCGCGGAAATCAAGCGCATCCTGGGACTGGAGAACGGGCGCGACTACACGGCAGAAGATGCGGCCAAGCGGCTGCGATACGGCAAGGTGCTGTTCATGACGGACCAGGATTTGGACGGGTCGCACATCAAGGGCCTCGGCATCAACCTGTTTCAGAGCGAGTGGCCCACCCTGACGCACATCCCCGGGTTCATCGGGTTCATGAACACGCCGATTCTGAAGGCGCGCAAGGGCGCACAAGAACGCGTGTTTTACAACGAGGGCGAGTTTGAGGCGTGGAAAAGCGGCGCGACTGCAAGCGCAAGCGCAGCAGGCACAAGCGCAGCAGGCACAAGCGCAGCAGGCACAAGCGCAGCAGGCACAAGCGCAGCAGGCACAAGCGGAGGAGCAATCGATGTCAGCACCTGGCACGTCAAGTACTACAAGGGTTTGGGAACCAGCACGGGGCGCGAATTCCGCGAGTATTTCGAACACAAGAAGATCGTGGATTTTGCTCACACCGGCGAACCAAGCGACAACGCGATCGACCTCGTGTTCAACAAGAAGCGCGCCGACGACCGCAAGCAGTGGCTGTCCACGTATGACCGCGCGGACCATCTTGACACCAGCCACAAGCACGTGTCGTATGAGGATTTCATGAAGCGCGAGATGAAGCACTTCTCGGTCTACGACAACCAGCGCTCGATTGCAAACGGCATGGACGGGCTGAAGATCTCGCTGCGCAAAATCTTGTTTGCGGCGTTCAAGAAGGGCGGGCTCAAGACGGAAATCAAGGTGGCGCAGTTCAGCGGCTACGTGTCGGAGCACTCCGGATATCACCACGGCGAGGCGAGCCTGAACGGGGCCATTGTCGGCATGGCGCAGAACTTCGTCGGCAGCAACAACATCAACCTGTTCGAGCCCAATGGTCAGTTTGGGACTAGGCTATCGGGCGGAAAAGATTCTGCTAGTGAAAGATACATCTTCACGCAGCTGAACCCAATCACGCGATTAATTTATCGTGCGGAAGACGACGCCGTTCTGGAGTATCTGGACGACGACGGCCAGCTGGTGGAGCCCACATTTTACGCGCCGATTGTGCCCATGGTTCTCGTCAACGGCACGAAAGGCATTGGCACCGGGTTCAGCACGGACATCATGTGCCACAACCCGCTGCAAATCATGGACCACATCCGAAACATGCTACGGAAAAAGCCCGAGGCGGAATGGGGCCCAATTGAGCCTTATTACCGCGGATTCAAGGGGTCAATCACTGCATTGACATCTGGTTCGGGTAGTGGAAAGTTCTTGATTAAAGGGCTGCACACCGTGTATGCTGCTAAGAAGCAGGTGCACGTCACGGAACTGCCGGTTGGCCACTGGACGGAGGATTTCAAGAAGCACCTGGAGACGTTGATTGAGTCCGGCGCGATTAAGGACTATGCAGACATGAGCACGGACACGGTGGTGGATTTCACGGTCACGTTTCCGGCCACGGCCGACTTTGGAGCATTTGCCGCAGTAGTGGACCATGGTTCTTGCACTGCACTCGAAAAGTTGCTGAAGCTTTACACGACGGAATCCACGAGCAACATGCACCTGTTTGACAGCCAGGATCAGTTGAAGAAGTGCGGCAACGTGCGCGACATTGTGCAGGATTATTATGGGACGCGGCTGGCCCTGTATGGCAAGCGCAAGGCACACCAGCTGGCGGCCATGGCGGCGGAGCTCCGCGTTCTCGGCAACAAGGCGCGCTACATCCAGGAGTTGCTGGACGGCAGCATCGACTTGAGGCGCAAGCGCGGGGATGAGCTGACGGCCATGTTGCAGTCCAAGAGCTACGACCATGTGGAAGGCGACGAGCAATACAAGTATTTGTTGAAGCTGCCGATGGACAGCGTGAGCGAGGAGAACGTGCAGAAGCTGCTGAAGGAGAAGGAGCAGAGGGAAGCACAACATGCTGCGCTGCAAGGCACCAGCATCGAACAGCTGTGGCTGGCCGATTTGGCGGAACTGCGAGTCGAATACATGAAACAGGAAGAAAAACGGGTGGCTTTAACGACAACAACAACAACAGCAACGGGTGCAAAAGGGGGCGCAGTGAAGAAAATTGTCAAGGTCAAAAAAGAATGAACCGCGACCCGGATTGATTGGGATGAAATGTGAGACAAATTCAATAAAAATATATTTTTTTATTGCGTTTTGATTTTGATTTTAAACAGTAAATTTCTCTCTTTTCATGATTTCATGATTTCAAATAAGACCCGAAACACCTGGTTCGCGTTGTGCGCGAGCGCGAGTGCATGCATGGATAAGTTCCGCGATTTCTTGCTCGGCCGACGAATGAATGGAGTTTGTTGCAATGATTTCCTGAACTTGAGCGGCGAGTTGCACGCCAAATGATCCGACAACGAAATCAATGCGCTGGCTCATGTATGTCAGCATTTTCTTCCACTTGGTGAGCCAAAGTTTGCCAGTTTTGCTGCGATAATGGCGAAACGCGACGACGCAGATCAACCCATAAATTCCGCAGTATCCCGGGTTGTGCGTTTTTGAACCGTAATTTACGTTGAACTTTGGGGAAATCGTGGTGTAAGCTTTGGTGACAACTTTCATGGGTTTGGTCGGATTGGTTTTGTCGTGCGCGTGGTCATCCACAATGCAAATGTCATCCACAATGCAAATGCTGCAAAACCGGTTGCGTCCGTTGGAGTCAAATATGGAGATGTTGTGGGGGTTGGATTTGATTGCGCGGCTTTTGATCAGGACAAGGCAATGCGCATTGCCTCCGCGATGCTGCACATTGATGATGCGGCAACTTTCAAATGGCATCGCATCCGCTTTGCCCAATGTTCGTCTTGCGATGCCATTCCTCTTTTTTGAAACAAAGTAGGAGAGAGGCAGTGTCATGACATATGCACGCGTGCTGTCGAGGGTCATGGCGGCGGCGGCACCCGTTCCGGTGCCGGTGCCGGTGGGATCAGTCGAAATCAAATACCTCTCAAATTCGTGGGTCTTCAATGCAGATTTGCGAAATAATTCCCAACGAGAAGTCATTGTGGTTGGCGTTCGAATGTCGAATGTCGAATGTCCGAAATCACATTCAATTTTTATTTTATTTTCATAATGCATACTAAAATAAAAATTATAAAGCTTTGCAAAATCCGAAATGAAGCCGTTGCATCATTTGCTGATGAGCGCATTGAAGAACGCGCTCATTGTCATCGCGGCATTCGCACTCTACGAGACAATTGAGGAGATGAAGCTGTTGTGGAAAACGCGTTTTCCCGAAAGCGTGAACATGCACGTGCATTATGGGCGGATCTTGCATTTAGTCAGCATATTCATGTCTGATTTTCTGATTGGGGTCACAATGTATCAGTTGTTCAATTTTGTGCATTGAGTGAGCAGTGTTCGTTTGAATGAAAAAAAAACATGTTTATGCATTTATAAAAGTGCCATGTGGGAAAACAATGACAAACGCAATTACATTGACCATTTGAATAGGGGGCAAGGGCAAATATGTGATGATGGATTTGCAAATGAAATCACAAAATATGCCTCCAATCGTAATTACAAAACCTTCTTGGAAATTGGAACCTGGAATGGGTTGGGTTCAACCAAAGCGTTTGCAGCTGGGTTTCAGAATAGAACAGATGATTATGTTTTTTACAGCCTTGAATGCAATAAAGAAAAATGCATGCAGGCTGCACAGTTATACGCGAACAATGATAAAATTCATGTGCTGAATGAAGTGATATGGAATGATGAACCAACAGATTTTTATGAAATATTTCCACAATGTTTGACAAATTCCATGTATAAGCATTGGAATGAAGTTGATATTGTGAATATGAAAAATTGCAATTTGTTCCTAAATAGACCAAATCTTCCTGAAATGTTTGATGTGGTGTTGCTGGATGGAGGTGAATTTACAACTTATCACGAGTTTCAAACTCTTAAAAATAGATGCAAGGTGTTGATGTTGGATGATGTAAATGTTGACAAATGCAAATTGATTGTAAACGAAATAAAATCAGACAAATCTTGGAAAATTGTCAAGGAAGAAAACACAAGAACTTGATTTTTAATTGTGGAAAAAATAATGTAAAAAGGATGCACGTGCATTGGAAACCGTAGTTCCCCCGATAAGGAGGGGTTCGGGGCGCAAAGGCACGTCTCGTGCCGAGCCGTTATGTGCTTGGCACGTAGTTCCCCCGATAAGGAGGGGTTCGGGGAACGTAGTTCCCCGATTAGAACCACGGCTGCAGTTCCAGCGTCTTGTCGTTTTCAGCGGAGTAAATGGGACGGTCGATGGGTTTGTACATGGTGCTGGCATCGCGCTTATATTGAATGTACGCCCGAGCTTCATTGTAGAGTTTTGGCACAAACATGTCGACCACGATCTTGTTAAGCGCGGCAATTTGACCGGGGATGTCGGTTGCTAAATTCATGGAGCTCTGCAGGAACACGCTGCGCATGATCATTTTCAGGTTGTCGCAGTCTTGCGGGCCGATCAAGTATGCGCCCTTGGACATGGCGTGGACGCCGTTGCGCAGCGCGTTCTGCACGATTTCCATGTTGCCCGTGCTGAAAAAAGCGTCGCTCAGTGCGGTGTTTTCCCAGTTGCCAATCATGGCGTCGCGAAACGACGAGCACGCGCTAGAATTCGGAATCTTGTCGTACATGGCGAACTGCTGCTCCACGGTTGGGCCTAAAATGTTGATCCGACCATTAGAATGCGCCGGCTTGCGCCCCGACGACGACACATTGGTCGGTTTGGACGAATACGTTGAACCGTGAATTTGCTGGTGTTGCATGATGTTGGATGCGTTAAATGTTTAAATGTGGTGTGTTGTGTGTATAAGTTATTGAATTATACACATATAATTATTTTTATTTATGTCGAAAAACTGCATTTATTTGTTCACGGGGGGGCATGTCGGCACGCCTTCGGTTCCTGCAGGTATGCCGTTGTATTCACACGGAATGTCGGGTGATGGCTTCATGCAGTTTCCGTTTGGATCCACCGTCCAAAAATCCGGGCACGCCGGAACTGCGGGAGGCCATGAAACATCACTCGACCGAGCATAGAGAGAATATCCGATGAATATCATGGCTGCAATCAGCATGACGATTGCAATGGTCAGCACAATGCGCTGAAAATTAAAAGAATCCAAAAAGGGTGCGGAACCTTGTGCGGGTGCGTCCATTTTTGCGGGAGTATATGTGTGCGATTGAATCAAAGTTGATGAAAATGTATATACTATGTATTTATTTTTATATCATTGCAATAATTCATTCAACCCCAATTCAATATTAAACACAATCCCAATTTTAATACTAATTTGCACCCGCTTAATCATTGACTATATGAAATCAGGAGCGGAGAAGGGGAAAACACGAACAAAAACAGTTCCTCCTAAACCAAGCGCAGGCGCAACCGCGATAAATTACAATCAGGTGTTGGAGAGAGAAGCGATTGCACAAGAAATTGCGAATGCGCTGGACACGTTTTATGCAAAAAAACATGATTTTATGATAAAGCGCGGAATATACATATACGGAAACCCCGGGGTTGGAAAAACCGAGTTTGTTATGCAGTTGCTAAAAACATTGAACTACGACATGGTTCGGTATGATGCAGGCGACATCCGCAACAAGTCGGTCATTGATCTCATCACGAATCACAACATGAGCGAACACAGTGTGCTGTCCATGTTTCAAAAAAACCCGAAGCGCATTGCAATTGTCATGGACGAGATAGACGGGATGAACAACGGCGACAAGGGCGGCATCAACGCGCTCATCAAGCTGATGCGCCCCAAAAAGACGAAAAAACAGCGGCTAGAGGACGTGTCCATGAATCCGATCATATGCATTGGGAATTATCACATGGATAAAAAAATACGAGAGTTGATGAAAGTGTGCATGACGTTCGAACTTAAAACGCCCACCTTCGAGCAGGTCGGAACAATCATCAAATCCACGTTGAATTCTGAAAATGCGGCATTGCACAAAAGCATGGCGCAATTCATACAAGGCGACCTTCGAAAAATTGAGACAATTAGCAGCATATTCAACAAGCATTCATCGGACACTTATAACAGCGCACTCATTCAAACCATATTTCAACCGAAAGCCAACAACGAAGACAGCAAAACCATTGTTAAAAAACTCATAAATTCGCCGTGCAAATTGACGGAGCATTCCGCCATGATGAATGAAACGGACCGCACCATTGTGGGGTTGTTGTGGCACGAAAACGTGGTGGACGTGTTGGCGAAACAGCCGAACCAAATGGAAGCGTTTCGATTTTACAAGGACGCCCTGGACAACATTTGCCTGGCGGATTACATTGACCGCATCACGTTTCAGAAACAAATTTGGCAGTTCAATGAAATGAGCTCTCTCATCAAGACCTTTTACACCAATAAAATGTATCACGAACGATTTGCAACGCGCCCGCGATTCAACCCGGCGGAAGTGCGTTTTACCAAAGTGTTGACAAAATACAGCACCGAATACAACAACACATTGTTCATTCAAATGATGTGTCAAAAGTTTGGCATGGACAAGAAGGATTTGTTCGCATTTTTCTTAAATGTGTTTGCAATGAAAAATGACAACAATGAGGCAAAGGAGGCAAAGGAGGCAAACAAGGGAGCGAATGAAGACGCAGACGATGCCTGTGATAAAAAAATCAATGAAATCATTGAAGAGTTTGAAATTACAAAGCTGGACATTCAGCGCATGCACCGCTATTTGAACAAGTGCACGTGTCCGAGCGAAGTTTTGCCGGACGATGCCGTTGCGGACGGAGACGAATGTTGAGCGGGAACCAAAATCAAATCAAATCAAATTGCAATCGTGATCAATTATTGCACTTTGGCGTTCAATGGTTTCTAGATGAGCGGTGATGACTTCATCGCGGTCCTTGATGGTCGAAAGGAGGTCCGAATTCTCCCTAATTTTTTTATTACACAATTCCCTCATCTTTTCCAATTTTTCGGCCTGGACCTGGACGGTTTGTATCAACTCTTCCACCGTCATGCTGCGACTCACCGCATTGGGGGCTTTGAATGTTATAACTGTTTTCAAAATCGCATGCTGCTGCTGCTGCTGTTGTTGCTGCTGCTGTTGTTGCTGCTGTTGTTGTTGCTGTTGTGGTTGCTGTTGTTGTTGTTGTTGGTGCTGTTGTTGTTGTTGGTGCTGTTGTTGTTGTTGTTGTTGTTGTTGTTGTTGGTGCTGTTGTTGTTGTTTTTGCATTTTCTCTCGAATTTGTTGAAGCACGTCTGGTTTCATGGAGGGGTGTCCCGGTTCATACGAAACCAATGCGGCATCAATGTCGTGCATGTAAAAGCGCAACAATTCCGGCTCTTTTATGAAATCGGTTGGTGTTTTTGCACTGACGCGCATGTTTGGGTCTATGTCGGTTCGATGGAGGTTTGCCAGCAACATGCGCTTGTCAAACGTGTTGTGGTCGTGCGAAAACACCAGGATGACTTTCATGGGGTCCAGCTGTGCCATGGGAATCGTGTACCCGTGCAAAAATGCGCGCTCTTCCGCCACGCACGCGCTCTCGTCGTATTTGAGCTTGGATTCCGACAGCAGCTCTTTCCAGAACGCAAACGTGGCAGCGGTTGCATGATTGGGGCCGTACGGTCCAAACTGCACCATCCGCGCTTGTGGCTCCTTAAAATAAATGTGCATTTCGCTGCTTCCGACCAGCTTGATTCCGGTTTTCCGGGTTTTGTGGTCCAACAGCGTCTCCACCGCATGCGAAACGCGCTCCGGTGGGTAATAGTCGTCGTCGTCCATGTAAACAAGGATGTCGCCGCGCGCCTTTTTGTGCATCATGTTCCGTTTTTTGCCGAGTGAAACCTTGTCATCGAGTCGGAAGTATTGGACACATGGATGATGGGCCACGAGGTCTTCAATCGGGTCGGTGCCATCATCAATGATGACCCACTCCATGCGTTCGCGCGGATACGTTTGATGGTCAAAGCACTGGAGCATGGCTTGAACAAAGGGGCGACGGTTGAACGTGGGCGTGCACACGCTGACCATGGGCAACGGCACAGGGGTCGTCGTCGTCATCGTCATCGAACAATGGATGGGTTGGTGGTTGTGGTTTTAATGTTGTTTGGCACGTTGCGTTTATGCGGATTTATGCAAACTTTTATTTTTCATGATCAACATTGCCACAAACATGATGGCTGTGATAACTCCGGCGCTGATCGGCGGCAATTGAACCATGGCAACAATGACCGCAACAATGACAAACACGACGACCATGTTGGACATGCGTTTTGCAAATTCAGAACCATACTTGTCCGAATGGATTAATTGTTTTGCCAAAAAGAGGTACATCAAATGGAAAAATTCGTAAATGACCGGAAAGATGGAAACCCATCCAAAACAAATGGTCAAGAACACGGACAAACACAACAACCCAAATTTGTTGATGTCATTCGTCTGCAGCTTCATGAACGCAAACAATCCTCCAAACCATCCGGGAATGAAGGCGATCCACACAAGGCACAGCATCAATGCGAAGGAAAGCAGGGTGAACATTCCAAAAATGACCCATCTGGCAAAAGAGATGTATCCGGTGTACGGGATGTAAATGTTATTATTTAGAAATTTAAAATAGTAATGCAGAACCATCCCGACGAAACGGTACGATGATTCCTGCGTGGTTTGAAACCACCAGCTCAGCTTGGAGACGTTCTCGGAGTCGGCAAGCGGAACTTGTTTGCACTCCACAAAAGAACAACAGTACGGACTTTCGGGTAGAGTCTTGTTGGCTCGGGTGTTCGCGACGTTTTTATCATTCATGAATGCTTTCAATGTGTCGCCGACCGGATAATCTGTGTTTTCGTTGAAATTCTCTGCATTCAAATAATTGTTCGTTGTCATGAAACAAAACAAAAACAACAGGAACATTATTTGAACCATGGTGTAAAGGTAATTCACAAACGGCGTGGGGGAATACGTGGTGTCCTTGTCTTCGGGTCTGGTGCCGGTTCCTTTGAGAGAATTGACGTGTTTAAGATTCATTTCGCGACGTCCCATGGTTATTGTGTGTGGGGGTTCAGGTATGAACTAAGCAAAGTATTATAGTACTAAATTATTATAATATTTATTATTGCCTGGATTTCTCTCAAACAAGTGAATTCGATTTGCTAAATGCAACACACTCTTCATCATCGGGCTCATCTGGCATACATGAGCGCACAGTTGCCGCCAATGAATGTCAGCACGTTGTATCTCTCCTCCAGCACGGTTAAGTCGTAGTTGTAGTCGTAGATGCGCCACTGCGGCTTGTTCACGCCGATGGGGATGCCGGTGGCTGGGTCGCAAATCGTGTAAAAATTGGCGCTCGGGTCCAGCGGCGGTGGATACGTGGTGAATTCCAGCTCAATGGTGGAGAACTTGCTCATGTTGATTGCGCCGCTGGGCTGGTACGTGTCAACGTCTGCGTCCAGGCCGAAGTTGTAAATGTAGAGCCCAAAGGGGGCCGAACCCGTGGTGCGAATGTATTTTTCCACGTAGTTGTACACGCCGGATTCGAGGACGTTTTCGCGATACGACCCGTTCAGCAGGATGCCGAGCTGCTGCAGAATCTCGCGCTGGTTTTCCACGTTGTAGTCCTGGGTTATGAAGAGCCCCGACGGGGTGCCGCCGTTGTCAGGTTCCGTGCCAGGCCCGATGTATTCGGGGGAACTAGAGCACGGGTTTAGCAATCCGTTCTCATCCGTTATTGGCAAGGTTGATGCAGGCGCAACATCCACCGGGATGACGTTCGTGTACGGCCAGTTCGTGAAATTGCTCCACTGGTTGCGCAGGTTGATGTCGCTGCGCTGAAACAGGAACATCCACGTGGCAACCATGCCCATCGTGTTCTGCAGCTCGACGCGATGGGTTCCCGTGATGTTCTTGAAATCCCATTCATACGCTTCCTTAAGCAAATACTTTTGTTCCTGGGATGCAAAGACGCGCGACTCTTCCGCCGACAGAAAGCAATACGTGGAAAGCAGGTGCACGTCGGCGTTCCAGTCCGTGCGCTTGTCCAGGTACACGTCTGCCGTGGCAATGTCTGCTGCGGGCGGCGGTTGCAAGAAGCGGTAAAATTGGTACTCCGGCTCGTTGAAATTGGGCTGAATGAAGGGCGCCTGGGCAACTTGCACCGGCGTCGTTGCGGCATATGTTATATCGCGCGTGACAAACAGGTCGCGCACCGGGCGCATCACCACATCAATCTGCAGCTCGTTGTATTGCAGCGCGACCAGCGGGAATGCGGTGCGGCTGTTGTTGCAGAACCACGCGTTCAGCGGAATGTAGAGCTTGCGCCCGCGAATGGAGGGGTCGGGACCCTGCTGGCTCGTGTTGTAATACACGTTGGGGTACGTGTTTCTGCGCCCGGAAAAGTTGGCGGGGTCGTTCAATTCGGGAATGTTTCCGGTCATGTTGTCATACAGGAAGCGCTTGGTGCCGTTCAAGTCGCGCTGCACGATCGAAAGCAAGTACTTGCCCGTCATGCGCTGCAGGATTTGCCCCCCCACGGAAAATGTTATTTCCTTGATCATTTGCGTGCCCAGATTGTCGATCCAACGAAACTCGTAGGGGTGCCACACGTCGTCGCACCCCAGGGGGGGATAAATGGGACTCCAAATGGTGGGCAGCGTCACCACGAGGTAGGTGTCCATGAGCAGTTCTGCATAGCGGGGCACGGTGAATGTGAACCGCGACTCCTCGCTCATGCGCAGGTTTCGAAGTCCATTGAAATCAATTCTAAACTTCTGCATGCCGAAGTTGGTGTATTTGGCATACGTGGTCTTGAAAAACGACTTTTTGGGGTTGGAATTTAGAATGACATTTTGATTGCCATAAGACACAATGTTTAGTAAACCGCCCGTCATTTTGTTATATTAGTGTTGTTATTTTTATTATTTTATTGCGACAATGTAATTGAAATACAAAAGTTATATTTAAATCGTTGCATTGTCATTGCATTAATAGTCGCATCATATAGTATCAACATAACACAATAGAAGAATGTCTGAACAATCAGCGGCGGCAACAGAAGTCGCATCTGCGGCACCATCTAAACTTGCAAGCGCGGCAACGGCAGCATCCACGTTTGCGACCTCAATGGTTTCTCGGATAAAATCGGCCGACCCACTGCAAATCGGGCTGTTTGTCGTGCTGGCACTTGCAATTGCCGTGGTCATTTGGTACATTATTTACAAAGTGAACCAAAAACAAAACGAGATTGCATCCACGTTTGTCATTGCAAACAACAACATTAAAGCATTGGGGGCTGCGACTAGTGCGGGCGTGGATGTGTCGACCCTGCCGTTGCGCAATTTCTACATCAAAACCGCATTGAACTGCTGCTGTTTGGGCGAGTGGAAAAACAACTACGTGGACGTGGTTGCGGTTCAAAGCGCCATTGCCGACGGATATCGCTGCCTGGATTTTGAAATTTACAGCGAAGACGACAAGCCGGTTGTGGCGGCTTCTACAAAGGGCAGTTATTACTACAAGGAAACGTACAATTCAATCCCATTTTCGGATGCGATGGCCGCTGTTTCGCGTATCGCATTCACCGTCACAAAGGCAGTGAACAGCACGGACCCGCTCTTCATTCACCTGCGACTCAAAAGCAACAACGCGAACATTTTGCCGGGGATTGTTTCCGCGATCAACGCGCAGTTTGGCACCAAGTTGTTGGGTCCGGATTATCATTATGTGTACAATGGAACCAATTTAGGGCAAGTGCCGATGTCCGAACTTGTTGGGAAAGTCATCATCATGGCCGACATATCCAATCCGCTGTGCGTCGACAAAGACTTGCCGTTGTTCCAAATCCTAAACTTTGGTTCAAACTCGCCGTTTTTGCACCAGTTGCAATACGAAATGGGCGTGAAAAACACGCCGGACATGGACGAATTGATTGACCACAACAAAAAGAACATGAGCATCGTGTTCCCAGATGCGCCATTCAAAGAAAACGCGAATTTCAACGTCGCGAAAGTGTTTGGGTGCCAATTCATTGGCATGATGACACAAGTGAAAGACGTTAATCTGGAAATATACAACAAAGCATTTGAAGACGCGGGCACTGCATTCATGTTGAAACCGCCTGAGTTGTGCTACCAAGCGGTGGTCATTGAAACCCCGGGACCGCAAGACCCGGCGCTGTCTTTCGCTGGTCGCAATTACAAGACCGATTTTACATCTTGGAGCGTTTAAGGGTTCGCCGGCTCTTGGTCTTGCTGTTCTTGCTGTTCTTGATGTTCTTGCTGTTCTTGATGTTCTTGCTGTTCTTGATGTTCTTGCTGTTCTTGCTGTTCTTGCTGTTCTTGCTCTTCTAAATGTTTTTGCTGTTGCTGTTCTAAATGTTTTTGCTGTTGCTGTTCAATGTACTCTTGATACTTTCTCCGTTGTTCGTTTATTTCTTTCTGCATGTTGTATTGGCGAGCACCTGCGTCCATGAATTTTCGAATCTCTCCATATTTCATTTTATTTTTGGAGTTGCACACGGGTTGCGATTTCACTTTGCTCTCACCAAGGTACTCTTTGACCACCTTCACGGGGTCTTTCAATGCGTCGAGCCTTTCATTGGCAACATCCTCCGTGTATTCAGTTTGGCGAAGGATGAATGCAATGGCTTGGACGCGGTACTCCTGTTTAATGGCGGCGTGCAGTTCTTCCCCCTTCAAATGCTGCAAGTGAGGTGGCAAATGAATTGGTGTTGGATTCATGTGGAAAATTTTATATGCAATGAATGCATCAATTGTTTTTAATTACTTTAAATTGAAAACAATAATGACAATCCAGCGTCAATAAATGTGTTCAAAACAATATTAAACAAATGACAGTGGTTGAATGTATCCTGTGTTCGGAAATCCATGACATCACCTGCTGCAATGACCGAGACCAATCCAACCAATCCAACCAATCCAACCAATCCAACCAATCCAACCAATCCAACCAATCCAACCAATCCAACCAATTCAATTGTTTCACTGTTGATGGATGAACTTCGTCAGTCATTGGAACCCAAAATATTGAATGCATTGGCGGATTACAATTTATACAAAGAAACCCACGAAGCCGTGATGAAAATTCCATTTGTGAAACGTTTGTTGGAGAATCAATGCACGTGCGATGCGTCGTCCCAGTCAAAATGTCCAGAACCGATCAAACTGGAGATCATCGATGTCGAAGTTGCACCCGAACATGGTTTGCAAAATTTGGATTCAATCAATGAATACATAAATTCAGCCAAGCTTGATCTAAACGGGGATGATGATGATGATGATGATCATGTTGACGATGATGACAACAACCACAACAAAGAAGTGGTTGAAAGTGAAACAGAGGAAGAGGAAGAAGAGGAGGAAGAGGAGGCAGAAGAGGCAGTTGTAAAAGAGGAGGAAGAGGAAGAAGAGGAAGAGGAAGATGAAGAGGCAGTTGCAGAGGAACCACAAGAGGAGGCAGTTGCAGAGGCAGAAGAAGAAGAAGAGGAACCACAAGAAGAGGCAGTTGCAGAAGAAGAAGAAGAGGAACCACAAGAAGAGGCAGTTGCAGAGGCAGAAGAAGAAGAAGAAGAAGAACCACAAGAGGAGGCAGATGAACCACAAGAAGAGGCAGTTGCAGTTGAACAAGAGGCAGTTGCAGAGGAAGAAGAGGCAGTTGCAGTTGAACAAGAGGCAGTTGCAGAGGAAGAAGAGGCAGTTGCAGAGGAAGAAGAGGCAGTTGCAGAGGAAGAAGAAGAAGAGCTTGAATTGTTTGAAGTGGAAATTAAAGGAAAATCATATGTCACCGATGATGAAATGAATGGCAGCATTTATGACTATGTGAATGATGAAGTGGGAGAAATTGTGGGGGCATTTAAGAATGGCGTTGCCAAATTCACAAAGAAACAAAAACCAAAGTCATCTCAATGAACGAAATCATTCGCGACAATGAATGACGACGCAAAATAATATATTCGCATATGTTATATTGCTCTATTGGTTTTAATTGATTGATAATAATGATAATAGACTCGTTGTGTCCGCCGGCGGTGCTGTATCTTGGCTTTTCCATCATTCAGATTGTCATTGATTTATTTAGAGGGCAGCAAAACAGCGCCTTTTTAAAGGTCATTGTCATGATTGTTTTCACGATTCTGTTGAATCAGTTGTGCATCGGAGGTCTCACCATTCTCTCGTGGTTCATTGTCTTCATTCCGTTCATTCTCATGACTTACGTCACCACCATTTTGTTGTACGTCTTTGGATTGAACCCTTCCAAAGGCAAACATGCGGCGCCTGACCCGCGCCGACGACACAAATCTCGCCCTCATCCCCGTCCTTACAATCCGCAAGACGTGGGCGGATGCGCCGGAACCCAATTCGGATGCTGTCCCGACGGCGTAACTGCAAGCAATGAGCGCGGCTCCAACTGCTTTGGTCCCGGACCCGGCCCCGAACCTCAGCCCAGCCCTCAGCCTCCCCATCATCACCATCATCACCATTATAGCACAATTGGTTGGAACTGTGGGGTCGATGGCAAGTGCGTGCAAACTCCGAATGGCAAATATGACGATGAAATGACATGCAACTCGGTTTGCGGTGCTCAGCCACAGCCGCCTCAGCCCCAGCCGATCATGGGATGGAACTGTGGATATGGTGGCAATTGCGTGCAAACTCCCAATGGCAAGTATGGTGATGAGACGACATGCAAGACGGCTTGCGGCAAACCCAACACGAAACAATACGGGTGTGAGGGTGGTTTTTGCGTCATGAAGAAATGCAAGGTCGACCCAAAAAAGAATTGCTATGCGTCAATGCGTGATTGCAACAATAATTGCAAAAAATCCAAACCTGAGCCCGTGCGCCAAAAATATGAATGTGTCATTGGATATGAGGGAGGGTCCAAATCATGCAAACAAACGCCCACAGGCACATATGATTCCTTGAGTGATTGCATGCAAAAGGAAAAATGCTATCGGAATTAATTTTTGGAAGTGTTGTATCCGCCGCAGCCGCCGCATTTCATTCCATACGGATGGAATCGAGCTTCGCTGTTAAATCCGCAGTCGTTGCATTTTATGACGACCGCATGGTCATCCTGTATTGGAAACTGGTCAATCAATGCGTCCATCCGTTCATTGTATTTGGACCAAGCTTCGGGTGAAAGCATGGATTTGCGACAAAGGGGGCATCCGATTCGATTCTGTTGAAAGCACCCCTGCATGCAGTGCACGTGCATGGTGTGTCCGCATGGAAGCGCATTTGATTGTTTAGTGGAATAAAACAAATTTTCCAGGCAGACGGGGCAGTCCGCATGAAACTGCTCGCGCTTGCACGTGTGGTTGTTCGCCGCAACGCACGTGCCGCAAGTGTCGCAATGCACGTAATCGTGTTCGCCTTTGACCCGACACATTCCGCACTTGTCGCAATGGTAATAATTTCTCTCGGTCCGGTCGTCAAAGAAGTTGCACGTCGCGCAAAAGTAGGCGGCAAATGTGATGCCACATGCTTCATTGTTGCATGTTTGGCCCACCGGCTGCCGCACGTTGCACTCATTGCACACCACTTCTTTGACCGCGTGTCGGTCCATTTCATGTGTCTCGGCATCGTTGTGGCAGTGCCGACACACGTACGCTTTATTGCAACACGGGGCCACAAGGCTGCATCGTCTGACATAGTGTTCGCAGTGTGTTGCCATTTTCGGTTGTTTCGTTTATATTGTCTTGTGTTGTATGTTGTGTTCATTTTCTAAATCAATTCTTCGAATAAATCATCTACATCATCTAAATTATTACAAACGAATTGTGTGATTTTTTATAAAATGAATTTATTGGTTGCTGGGCAGTACCGTTTGGCGATTTCGGACGAACTTTTCAGCAATGCAGGAATTGGTTGATGCACTCCAAAATAACCGTCAACTAATATTCGGCTAATGCAAAAATGCAAACACGCTTCGTCGTCTCCGATTGGCAGGTCGAGAAAATAACACCCCAGGGTGAAATAAACGTCCTCCGCATCGGTTTGCATTTTGGTCGAGGGAGAAGTTGTTTGTTCCACGCCGAATGCATGGATGATCTTTATCATGTCGAACCGTTTTCGAAGAGACAGCCCTCCATTGAAATTTTGGCAAGGCACATTGATGTGTATTTTTTCTCTGCTCAGCTCCATCCAATTGCTGTCCATGTTGCCTCCAATGTAGCTTTTGTTCATGTCGATGAAGTGTTGAATGGTGTAAGGCGGCTGGTTAATGATGTATGCATCGAACTGAAACGTTAGAACGAAATTGCCATGCAATGATTCCCATAAGTCTTTGCGTTTCATGAAGTCGCTGTATTCATTCGATGAATTGAAGTTGTCCACGGCCAATTCTCTCACTTCCACTTCCGGATTCAAGTGTTCCGTCATTTTACTTTTGAGAGATTTGCCGCAATAAAACACGATGACCCACTCGTGCCCCAACTTTTGCTGAAAATCGTGTATCAAGTGCGTGATTCGCACGTCGTCCCTTGGGTCGACTATGAGTGCAGTGTTTCTGTTCATTTTCGTAATGAATAAATGAATGTTATTATTGTGTGGAATGCATTTAAATGATTATTGTTAGATACATAATACAAACACACGATCCGACTATGACAACCATGTCCTCATTGACCCGTGTCAAGCACGTTGCCGCTGATCGCGCCACCTTTTTGAAACATTTGGCGGAGACGCCGAACCACACCGTCCTGAAGCTGACGGCGACGTGGTGCGGGCCGTGCAAGGCGATTGCGGAGTACACGCGACTGGCATCCCTGCAGTTGCCCGCCAATGTGGACCTGATTGAGTGCGACGTGGACGAATCGTTTGATTTGTATGCTTCGCTGAAACAGAAGAAAATGGTGAACGGCATTCCCGTGTTTCTGTTTTACAAGCACGGCAACGCGACGCTGATCAGCGACTTGTCGGTGACGGGGGCAGACATTAAGGCGCTTGACGCGTTCTTTTTCCGGGTTCTAGCCGCGGCAACCCCGGGTGGAACTGTAACCAGTAATTACATTGGTAAATGAGTTTTTGTATCATTTTCTTTTCGTTCGGTTTAATATGAACGAACGAACAATACAATGGGTGATTTATACTCCGAAGTTAGAAAACTCATTAATCATCAGACCGCCATTTTTAATGGAGGAGATGCGCATGCGCACTTAATGAAAGCATGCGATGACGCATTTACTGTGTTGGAAGAAAACGCAGAGGAACTAGAAGATGAAGGCATAACAGATGAATTAAGTGATTTCATCGAACACGGTATTTGCTTGATTTCTCGTAATTTTGAAAATGGCAAACCCATTGGTCCCAACGTGATGAATGTATTGATTCGAGCAGTTCGATTGTATAACAATGCATCCTCCAGACCATTTCAGTTAAATAGAGAATGCCATTTGACGACGCTGGAGGGGATGTTGTTTTTGTCCAACACGGTCCTTGACATTGTGCATAGCCCTGACTTGCAATTTTTTCCACAAGACTATCCGCCGTGGCAATTGCATATAGAGCCACGGCCACGACCACGACCAGCATCGATTTTCAAGTCAGAAGAACCACTGGCACGAATGCCTAGTGTCATAGTAATACATGCTCATGGAAGTATGCCAGTAAAAACCGGTGCTGAAGAAAATCCAAAACTCCCGTTCTTCAAGTTTCCATTTGAAGGGCGTGCATTCGGTCCCAGCGAACAACCGGTGATAGTAAGTTCCAGAAATTACAGAAAGAACATGGTCGTTGAATTTGAAACACCGGTTGATGTTTTCACAACTGCAAAATTTGGCAGACCATTGCACTGGTTCATGGCAGATGATCCTCCTCAAATCATATTTGCAGAAAACTTATTGGAAATGGCTAAATCAGGAAGCATTGTTGAAAGAGGTGCATTCAGAGAAATGGTCAAACGCGCTCTTTGCAAAATGCGGGATGAATACATTCAAGATGAAAAAAGCACGATGACAACGAACCTTACACGTGCTGGAAATGAAATGGCAGACTTGTTGCTATTTCGTGGCAACGGTGCTGCAACTGTTGAAGGTATTATAAGCATAGATTCCCAAACCGGTTCCATTGAACACCTGACTCCCCGATTTGGACTTGTTAGCAAAGAAGAACGTGGACATGTGCTTCGTGAATACCCCAAGTCGGAACAACAACCAAGTGAATACAGGATAGATACATTTGGAAATGCAAAGGCACATGCGGAATCGGAATTGAAAGCAAAAGGTTCCAATATGGATGATTACAAAATGTATGCATTGCACAAACATATAAAAAATCTAGACCTTGGCATCCGAGGCATGAACCGAGAATCCGAATTTGAATTTTCTGATGAAATGAAACAAATTTATGGCGATGAAATACGGTTGTCAACATTGTTGCAAATTGGAATCAACTCCGGTTCAATTCACCCAACCGACATTGTGGTTGTTTTGTCCTGCAGAACAGCAGAAAAACAGTTGCCAATTGGTTCAAAGTCTCCGCGTCGCGATGATGAATCCGAAAGTGAGGGTGGAGGAAGAAAATCTAAAAAACACAAACTTTTAAAAAAAACGAAAAAACGCAACAGGTGTAAAATGCAAAGAATAACTAAAAAATCCAAAAAACACTGATCATGTGTTTCGAAAATAATATGATGAATGTAATAATAAAATAATAATAATATAATACAAGCGGTGAAATTTACATTTATATCATCTGTTGTTATGAACCGACTAGGGTCCCTTCATCCAGACGTTCTCTCTGTGGTGCGAAGTCATGACGAACGCAGCCATAGCGGCGTGCATGGCAGTGAATTGTCGTCGAGAGAGAGAGCTTTGATGATGTTAAAATCATTGGAGAAGAATGAGGGAAATGAGGAAGACTTGAAATTCGCAAGAAATAAACTAAAGCAAATTGACTCTGAATGGGTTGATTCTTTGAATGAAAACGATCAAAGGGACTGTGAAGAGTTCAAACAGTTCAAAAGACGACTTGAATCAAGTGGTGGATTGCGACCAAGTGAAATGCATGGAATGCTGATTCGAAAACAGCTGACAATTGTCATGATGAACATTGAAAAGTTGAAACTGCTTATGAATAAATACAAAGATGACCCGGGGTTGGTTGGAATAATAAGGCACAAGTTGGGTTCAATCATTGGTGAATACTATGGCAAAGGTGCATGGTTTGCGTTTCATCAAGGTGCGCATCCAGAATACATAATGAATTCATTCATATATAATCCCAAACCGGTTTTGCGAATTGATGGAAACCAAGTGACATATCAACCACATCGCAACAGAGAACCTGTAAAAATTGGACTTGATGAATTTGTCAAACTTCCAATTGGGGAGGTTTATGGATTTTTTCCGGACCGTCATCCGAGGTTTCACACAGTTGAGTCATATAATGCAAAGGTTGATAATTATTTGGAGCAACTGATGGAAACATTCGCAAAAAAACCAGCTGGATTTTTCTCAGCACCATATGTTCCACCTGCGAAAGCGAACCGATCAAGTGGCGGTCGCCACAAAACCCATGACAAACGCGACAGTAAGAAAATGAAACGCACTTGTAAACGGCGCACATAAATGAAATTGCAACATGTTAATGACAAAGAAACATAATAAAACCAATAATACAATCAGCAACAAGGATTGTATTATTTTTATTTTTAAGAATTTCTCTCAAAATATGGATCTAGATTTAGACATTCGCAATTACGAGTTGCGCGACATTCTCAACTTGTTCAAGTTGCCGGCCGTGTTTACGGAAGCGCACATGCGCGAGGCCAAGCTCACGGTCATGCGCACGCACCCCGACAAGTCCGGTCTGGACAAGGAGTACTTCCTGTTTTTCTCAAAAGCTTACAAAATTCTGCACGAGGTGTATCAAGTGCGCGCCGGGCTGTCGCGGCAAAAGGATGCCAAATACGACGACGTGAAGGAGGACATTGACGGGCGCCGCAATGCCAATTCGGACAAGCTGAAGCGCATGAATGCGGACGAGTTCAACCGCTGGTTCAACCAAACGTTTGAACAGAACAAACTATATGATGAAGAACAGGACAGCGGCTACGGCGACTGGCTCAGAAGCAATGATGCAGATGACGCAGAAAATGATGACAACGACGAGACGGATCTAGACGAGGGCTCCACGTGGGCCCAGCGCATGGAGCAGCTGGAACGCCGCAAGAAGCGGCTAAGAGACCAAGCGCTCGTCGTGCGCAGCGAGGTCAGAACGGTTGACACATGTGGTGGTGGTTACAGCTTGTCGCGCGAGTGCCCCGAAGAGCACTCCAGTGGCCTAAACATGAGCGGATTAAGTGGGTTTGGGTCTTCTCTTGCGTTCGAAGACTTGCGGAAAGCGCACACGGAGTCGGTCATCCCCGTCACGCACGAAGACTACGAAGCCGTGCGCAAATACAAAAACATCAATGAATTGCAAATGTCGAGAGACGTGGATCGTCGGACATTTAATTACTCCGAAACGGAATCCCAAATGGCTCGGTCGCAGCAGCTGCAGACGGAGGACGACATGCGGCGGGCATTCAAGCTGGCGCAGCAGGACGAGGTCGTGCGGGACCTGAACAAGAAATGGATGGCGCAGTTCAATGCGATTGAGAACTGAACCCCTCCTTTGCCGGGAACCCAGGAATGATTATTGAGAGAAATTCAGATAATATTTGATGTTTGATGTTTGATAATGTTTAATCCCGGACAACCGCCCGGCCAACGTCGTGCATCCAGTCCTTTTCTGCGCGGTCAATGGTGTCATTTCGATAAATAACTGCATCCAATAAAGTGTGTTGCACATCGACCTCATCCATTTGCGCGCGCAAGCTGCTGATGTCCTTGGGGAAACACGTTCCGCCAAACCCGAACCGCCCGTCGTGTCCGGGAACCGCGGTGTGGCTTTTGGAAATGCGCGCATCTTCCGCGGCGACATCCACCATTCGGGCATAATCGATGCCCTGTTTATTGCAAAACGCGTGGATTTCATTGCAGAAAGAGATTTTGGTTGCCAAAAACGTGTTGCGAAAGTATTTCACCATTTCGGCTTCCTTGTTGTGCATGAACGTGATGCGGTCATGGGCGATTTTCTTGTGCGCGTGTGCCGCGCGAATGATGCTTGTCATGAGCGCCATGAATGCGTCCTTGTTTTCGTCATAGTTGCATCCGAAAATCCAGTTCGAATTATTTACGAAATCATGGATTGCATTCTTCTCGGTTAAAAATTCGGGCATGAAGCAGCAGTTGTAATGGTCGGACGTGCCCACCGGAACGGTTGAGCGGATGACCGTGAATCCGCCGTAGCTCAATTCTCTTAATTGCGCGAGGACGGCGTCCACGTATTTCATGGAGGTCTTGCCCGCAGCATTGATGGGAGTTGGCACAGACACGAAGATGGCGCAGCAGGCCATCAAATCGCGCAGGGTGGTTCCCTTGGGCACGCACAGCTCCGGGTTTATGTCATAGCAGAGCACCTCGATGTCGTCGCACTGAAGCGTGAGGGTCGCTTTGCCAACAAAGCCGTTTCCAATGATTCCGATTTTATGCATTTATTGTGTTGTTAATGTGATGTTCTCTCAAATACATAACATTAATACTATATTTTCCCCATTTTTCACGAAGCACGGCGGTTCATTTGTCATTTGTCATTCGAGAGCAACAGATACTTGCCAACCACGGTGTTGGAAGTCAGCACTTGGCGCGGGGACAGGCGCGCGAACCATTGAAACGCCAGCCGGTTCAGGATTTGATCGGAAGGGATGTAAATGCCATATGCGTCTTTTGCAAAATCGACGTCTTCCTCGCCGAGCAGCTCTTCAATGACCACCGGCCGTCCGTCCGTGGTTTTGGTGCCGATCAACGAGCCGCACAGCATGGTCATTTGATTCGCAATAATCTGTTTATACAACCAGCGGTCATTCTGTCCTAAAAACTCGTACTCGTTGGTGTAATCGGATGTGACCAACGGCTCTAAATAAGCGATGTATTGCTTCATGACGGGGCTCTCCTTCGTGCACCCCATGAGCTTGCTGTCGGGGAAAAACGACACGTTGGCTGCGGCCGAATTGCGGGCGACAAATTCGCCGGCAAACATGCTTTTTCCGGCCCCCTTCAGCAACTCGGAATGGGCGGACTTCAAATCCTTCAAGCAGATGAAAGACGCGGGCACGGTGAGACCGCCGTATTTGTGCAGAACCTTTGCCATCGCGAGGTCCCTTAAGTGCTGCTTCAACGGAAACGGCATGTTCTGCACCTTAATGGTCCAGTCCGGCAACAAGCGCTGAAAGGCGGCGTCATCCACGAGAACCACGTTGAACGACTTGCCGCACTGTTCCACTATGCTGCGAATGGTCAAATACATGTACGGCTGATTCAAATGGGTGGAGTTGCGCGACCCCCAGCTCGACCAGTTGCGCGCGTTCACTTCGTAATCAATGAAAATCCACAGGAACGGTTTGCGCGTGTCCGCGAGAGATTTGTCATTCAGTAAATACTTTTTGATTAAATTGTAGTCGTCGCCCATGTTGTTGCCTTCTTGCGATTTGCTATAGCGATTGTATGCTATTCCAGCCAAAATGATGACTAAATAAAATGCGACGAGTTTGGGGGACAGCATTGTTATTGATGTCTTGGTCTTGGTCTTGGTCTTGGTATTGATATATTATTGATATATAAATATATTAATATCTGAAACAATTTCATTTTCCGTTTTCCATTTTCATGACGCGTCGCGAATGTAATACACAATGTTGGTTTTGGATTTGTCGTATTTGCGCTCGGACCGACAGTCAATCGAATTGTGCCGACAAATCTGCCTTATAATGGTGTTCAAATTGTTGTACGACATCTTTCTCGTGAGGAATGTCTGCTTGTCCTTGCAGTAATGCGGCATCAATTCCTCGCAAAATTTGTGCAACAACGATTTGCTTGGATTGGCGTTGCCGTCGCCGTTGCCGTCGCCGTCGCCGTCGTTGCCGTCGCCGTCGGCTGGGGCTTCATCGCAGTATGTTGCTTTTTTGTATGCAAATACGTCAATCAAATAATAATCCGTGTTCGGAATTTTGTGCGCAATTTTCTTAATGAAATCATAAAACAGTTCATTTGGAACAGGTGTTTTTAATAACTTATGAGACTTGGTCAAAGATGGCTCTGCTGTTCCATTTTCATCCGTCGCCACGACCACGACCATGCTTACAACTAATATATCATTATATAAATATTTTGCTCAATCCATCGATAAAAAATCACTGAGCGGGATGCGATTGAAACAGTTGGCGTAGGTTGTTCGTGAAGAGCGCCAATTCAATCTCGTCTTCATGAATGTTGTGAAAGATGCTGATATATTTGCATATTATGGCAATCGTTTTGTACTGAATGGTTTCATCAATGATGTGCGTGTTTTTAATGAAAATGAAGTAGCTGTCTAGAATGTCCATGACCGAATAGCCTTGGTCGTGCAGCGCATACAAGTGGGAAATGCATTGCGAAATGGAAGTGCTTTCGCTCAAACAATCGCGCGTGTATTTCTCAAACACGCTAAAACTGATGTTGGTGCACAGCTGATTGGCCAGCTCCAACGAAATGGGGAGCCCGATGATTTTGAATTTCTCCATGTAGTTGATCAAAATGCGCACCGATCCGTTGCACACTTGCAGCACAAACTGTTCGGCGTCTGCATCAATGCACAACCGTTCGCGCACCCGCATTTTCTTCAAAATTTGATGCAAACACGCCGGATCAATCGGGTTGATTTTGACGATGATTTGACGGGACTGCAAATTGTCGATGACTTTTTGCACGTTGGTGCACGACGCAATGAAACACACGTTGTGCTTGTACTTGTCAATGCAGTTTCGGAACACTTGCTGGCTTTGTTCGTTGATGGAGTCGATGTCATCCAGAATGATGAGCTTCTTTTTTCCCGGAATGAGAGAACTTGTCTGACAAAAGATTTTCATGTCGTTGCGATAAAACTGAATGCCCTGGTCCTTCAAGCTGTTCAAAATCATGACATTTTCGGGGTTGTTGGTTGCGCCATAGTATTCGCGAACAATGGCGTTCACCAGCGACGTTTTGCCGGAACCCGAATCACCGACAATGAGCAAATTCAGTTCGTGCATTTGAATGAGCGACTGCAGCAACTCCACCATGAGGGGGGTCAGCTGTTCAAATTCACTGAACATTCGAGGCTGGTACTTATTGATAAAAGGATCGGAGATTGCGGACGTCATTGCATTGAATTCTACAATGGAATTCTTTTTATAACTATTTTTGCGCGAATGATTTAAATCCTCCGTGCAACTTTAAACATGTTGAAATCAAAATTATATTGCAATATATAAAATACCCAAACCAAACATGACTGCTGCGCCCACATTCAAAACCGGCGACATTCTGCTGTACAACACCACCAAATACTGGTACTCTCGATTGATTGAACGCTTCACTTCATCGGACTACAGCCATGTCAGCATGGTGCTGCACCGTCCGACGTGGCTTGACCCCGCATTGACGGAAGAGGAGTACTACGTGCTGGAGAGCGGCAGCGAGTGCTTCCCCGACGCGGTTTCTGGAGAGTTCAAATTCGGGGTGCAGGTGTGTCCGCTTTCCAAAGTGTGGGCCGAATATGCGTCCCAAGGTTACGGCCATTTGTATGTGCGCCGTATCCAACTGCCCGATTCCGACCAACAGCTGAAGCTGATTGATGGCATCAAGGCGGCGTATGCCAAGGCCAAGTCGTGTCCGTACGACCTGAACCCCTGCGACTGGATCAAGTGCTACTTTGACGAGCACAAGACGCTGGAGCAGATTGAAGCCTCTTCCCACAACCACACCAATCAAAAGACCACCTCGTTTTGGTGCAGCGCGCTCATTTCATTCATCATGGTTGTTGCCGGATTTTTGGACAAGTCGGTGCCGTGGACGTTCATCACGCCGTACGACTTCAGCGCGTTTTGCAAGCCGCAGCGGCTGGTGTTTCAAGGATGCACCTATGAACCGGAGGTCAAGCTGTGTTGAAAGTTCCAAAAACATTATGAAATGCATATAAACCTGGCGCACGAGTAAACTGCATGCGCATCACTTAATGGAGCATGTTGAAGAGCTGCCCACCATATACGGTGTGGAAAAAAACGGAAAAACAAAGGTCTGGACGGCGCGCATTTATCGCGACATCCTGAATGGAAACGCAAGCGCCGAAATAGTCTATGGCCAACTGGACGGCAAAAAGCAGACCACTTCTCGCGAATACACGGAGGGAAAGAACCTCGGCAAAAAGAACGAGACGACTCCGTTGCAACAGTGCATGTCCGAAACCCGGCGAAAATGGCAGGACAAGATGGAAAAAGAGGGATATTCTCTCGTTCCACCCGTTTTAGAATCTGAATTAGAACCAAACTCAAACTCCGAATCAAATCCATCAACTGAAAGCAAGGTGTTTCCCATGTTGGCACACACGTATGAACCTCTTAGTTCAAAGAACAAAAAGAATGACATCGTGTTCCCGTGCTACGTGCAGCCCAAGCTGGACGGATTGAGATGCGTGTGCTACATGATGCAGTCCGGCAACAATGATTGCAAAGTGGTTGCCCAGTCGCGCACGGGGGCCTACTTTGAAACCGTGGAGCACATTTGCGACGAGTTGCGGCCCATCCTGCTGAAAAACCCGGGCCTAATTCTGGACGGCGAGCTTTACACCACCGACATTCCGTTCGAAGAGCTGGCGGGTCTCATCAAACGAAAGAATAAAAACCTGTCTGATGCGGACGTGCATCAACGGAAGTGCATCAAGTACCATGTGTATGACATTGTTGTGGACGGCGCGCCGTATTCCGAACGGCACAAGCGCATTCTTGCCACAGTCGGCCGCACAAAGTGCGAGCATGTGGAAGTGGTGCACACGCAACTAATCCACGCGCTCGGCGAGTTCAGGCAGGCGTTCGGCGAGTATGTTGCCGGCGGATACGAGGGCATCATGCTGCGAAACGCGCATGGACCGTATCGTCAGAATTACCGCAGCCACGACCTGCAGAAGTACAAGGAATTCGTGGAGGCCGAGTATCCGATTGTGGGCTTCAAAGAAGCCGATGGGCGGGACAAGGGAACCGTGGTTTGGGTGTGCAGAACGGCGGAGGAGCGAGAATTCAGCGTGCGTCCGAGGGGCACGCAGGAACAACGGCGGCAGTGGTTTCAGGACGGGCACAAATATAAGGGAAAACTGTTGACCGTCATTTATCAAGAGCTGAGCGAGTTAAACGTCCCCCGTTTCCCCGTTGGCAAAGCCATTCGGGACGGGTATTAACATTAACCCAGGTTCAGCCCCCCCCCCTAGCACCTCACCTGACACCCCCTTGGACCTGAGGTTTGTTATATATTTTTACATTTTTAACATTTAAACACCGATTATAGTTGTATATTATACAAGTAAAATGCCACATATCTTTTATAGTGGAATATGAGCAAAAGAGTCAGAAATGCATTCCATTGAAGAATTTTTGAACATTGCAAAAAATGCTTCATCGCATTACTATGAAATGACTTCACTTGGGTTTGAAATGGAATATAAAAACTATTTACTTCCTGATGATTTTACAAAATTTACATTGGAAGAATGGATAGACTATTCAGGTGCTACATATTCTGAATGGTGATATTCTGTATTTAAAATGAATTAGTATTATCATTATTATGCAACGCAAAATGATAATAAAAGCATTCAAACATTGTGTCATATATAAACCAAACCAATCAAAGTCATGCCACGTTCGCATTACGATGTGTTGCAACTTGAGTCGCCGAAGGCCACGCACGATGAAATCAAGCGCGCGTTTCGCAGATTGTCAATGGAGCTGCACCCCGATAAAAACGGGAACTCGGAAGAGTCCAAGCGTGCATTTCAGGAAATAAATGAGGCATACAACGTGCTCGGCGATCCTGAAAAACGCGGCAACTATGATTTTGAATTACAGATGGGCAACCGAATTCCCGGGCACATGCATATGCATCACATGGGCCCGATGGGCATGGGTCCAATGGGTCCAATGGGCATGGGAGTTAATCCACTGGATATGCTCTTTGCCGCCATGCATCAACAACAACAACAACAGCAACAACAACAACAACAACAACAACAGAACCCGGCGCAGCACATATTTGAAGCCATGTTCGGAGGGAATGGTTTGGGCATGGGCATGGGCATGGGCATGGGCATGGGCATGGGCCCGCAAATCATTATCCATAATTTCACTGCATCGCCCACCACGACGCATCAATCCGATGAAGACGACGAGCGTGTGAACGAATGCGACCACATTGAGATGGTGTCCATTTCTCTCTCCGATGCGTACAATGGCTGCACGCAGCATCCCATAAATGTGTCATATCATGACGACAATTACAACAAACAAACCGACATGGTGTTGATTGATGTTCCTCCCGGGGTTGAAAATGGACACAAGATGCACCTTAAACGCCACGGAGCACGGCACGCCATGACCATCCAGATCAACATTGCGGAGCACCCCGTGTTTATCCGCGAGGGGGACACCGATTTGGTGGTGGAACACCGCGTGTCTTTGAAAGACGCGCTGTGCGGGTTCACGTTCGAGCTGGCGCATTTGAACGGTCGCAACTACAAATTCAACTGCAAATCGTGCTCCATCACGTCCGTTCACGAAACAAAGGTGCTGCCAGGATTGGGCTACGATGAAACCGGCGCGCTCAAAATCCGATTCTCCATTGCGTTGCCCGCGTCGCTAACCGAGGAGCAGATTGCCGCGCTGTCCGGCATTCTTTAACCATGGAATGGGTGGAAGGAAACGGTTTATCCATACAATGATCGCATTTCCGAGTATGTCATATTGCGACCGTGCTCGGCCTTAAACTCATGGTTGCCTTGTTCGATGATGTTTAATAACGTTTTCTCGGACACGTTGTTCATTAACTCGGCCACTTTTCTCTCGCCTTCTTGTTCTAAATGTGCCATCAGGGCTGACTTTTCGGCCGACATCGATTCGTGCTAAATGATTTATGATATTATCAAATGTTTAAATGTGTTCATTCAAACATTAAATGCAATTTTTAAAACGCGCCAAAGCAAAATAATTTACTTGCGGCAAGTGCGACGGCGACCTCCACGGCGAGCCTTGCGGCAAGTCTTGCGACCAGTTCTGCGACGATGAGCCATTTGATTAAGTTTGTTATAACATTATCAAAGAAAAAAAAATTTTCCTAAATGTATTTGGTTGTCAAATCATGAGATTTATTTAATTGATGCGTTTGGTGGGAATGTCGTTGCTGACAATGTAAATGGAGTTTTCCGTCATAATAATGTACTCGGTCTCCACCTTGTAAATCTTTGCAATCGTGCTAGTGTACTCGTCCTCGCTCTTCACCAACAGCTTGTCCTTGTTTTCACTGACTCCAATAATAACGGATTTGTCCAATGACGCAGTCCAATAATCCATCATGATCGGCTTGTCTTCAACAATCGCAAGCTTCATGGCATGACTAATGCACACATTGCTTGGCAAACGATATGAAGAAGCATCCTTCTGTGCGGCACTTGTGTTGTTGCTGCTGTTGTTGCTGTTGTTGTTGTTGTTGTTGTTGTTGTTGTTGTTGTTGTTGTTGTTGTTGTTGTTGTTGTTGTTGCTAGATGTTGCATTGGAAGGGGCAGCTGCGCCCCCGCGGACAGGTGGTTGATTGCTCATTGTTTATTTGTATTGTTTATTTTTTCGTTAAATTATGTTCTAAAACGAGTTTGTATCTTTAAATACTTATTTATTATTTTAATATATTTGAATATTGAAAAATCCACGGGGTTTTGCCTAAATTTTATCGGTTGGATTAAAGTGGGATCATGTGTGCGCCCTCGTTAAAGATCAGCACCTTGCGCCTCACTTTGGGAACTCGTTTTTTCTCCAAGGGATCGTTGGTGACCAGGCATTTGCCGATGGTCATGTATTCCGTCTCCAGCATGGTTCGGATGAAATCGTAAATTTCATGCAGCACGTCCTCGTTGCACTTTCCCACAATGAGCACGCTGCCCGTTCTGAAAATCATGAACGATATTTCGTAGTGCGGTTTCGTGTCATTGCGCGCTTTTTTGTGCTTGTTGGTCATGGTTGTCGCGTCATCCATGGAATGCACCGGCTGCTGCCCGGTTTGCTCGCCCGATCCCTGGACGTAAAAGAACTTGCACTGAATGCCGGGATAGGAACACGCGTCGTAATTACAGTTGATTCGGTACTTGTATTTCAACAAGGGATACAGCGCATCGCGATTGATGTAATACCCGCACTTGAAATTGGAATTGATGAGCACTGTTTCGCACTGGTCGCGCTGGAAGTCGAGGTCGTCGCCGAGAATGGGCTTCAAAATCTGCACCAACAGGGTCTGCACCTTGTGCAGCATTACATCGGTTTTCACGCCCGGGATTTCCAGTTTTCCCGTGTTGAACACCTTCACGTGCATTTCCTTGAAATTGCCGTGCTCGTCGTCTTCGTCAACCACGCGCAGAATGACAACAAAGCAGTTGAAGAATGCCCGCTTTTGTTTGATGCGATAGCTCACGATGTCTTTTCTGCAAAGGCCAATGCTGATCTTGCGCTGGTCCTTGAATTTGATGCGCCCCTCCGGGTTTTCAATGTGCTCAATGACAAACTCGTTCACGCATGCAACTTCTTGCTTGAGCCTGGCCTGTATCGCCTCCAATTCACTCGGGTCAGTTGTGGAAAACTTCATCTGCTTTTTGATGGTTCCCTCTTTGGGGACCGCATACTTCAACACGGGAATTTGCCAAAATGCGGTGTGAATGTCCACCGGTTTCGTCAAATATGATATTTTGGTTTTCGTGCTGATGTAAATTGGCGTGCATTTGGGCTTGGTGTCTTCCGTCAATGCATTCCCGCTAACAACCGCATCGTCGTCAATGTCTTCATTCAGACAAACGTCGGCGACACACTCATCGTCGTCCTCGTCCGTGACCTCTTCGTCGTCATTGTCCATGCGTTTGGGTGCCTTCGCTGGAGGGGCATTGATTGCGGATGCCCTAGTGGCCGCATTCGCAGGTGCCTTTGCGGATGCCTTAGTGGCCGCCGCATTCGCGGGTTTGATGAAATCCATTCCAAAATCGGATTTGTTTGTTTGGTTCAAAAATTGTTCCCACTCCAAATCAAGCTTCGCCATTGCAGAGCCCGTGTTATTTTGATACTGAGTGTGTTTCTTTAAGTTGAAATGGAATCAATTCTTTTTTTAAATTACGTATTAAATTGCGCCCCATCGCGGCGGAAACATTTGGCCAAATTCATGATTAGATAATGGACCAAATGGTCCGTGTTGCACTCCGCAATGTGCATGACGTTTTCCATCTTGTTTAAAAGGGTCGATGTTGTCAGTTCGGGATGATGTCGAACCAAATAATTTGAATACATTTTTATCATGTTTTTTATACCTGAATTGCAGTCTCGGCTGATTCGGTTTATTTTGTTGCAAATGCTTTCAACCGAGCCGCCGGTTCCAGTTTTCAACTCGTTCGTGAGGTCATTCCACGTGGCGTCGGTGATGATGACGTGCTCATGAATGTTGGTGTCCTGATTCGTTTGCATGTAGTTTATCATGCTGCGAATGTCCGAATTGAACTGTTTTTGAATGGAGCGTATCATTTCGTCGGACACATTCAACCCTTCGCTCGCGCTTACCTTTGTTATGAATTTGTTTATTTCTTCGACGGGCAGCTGGTTGAAGCGCATGCGCACGAATTCGGTTTGCAGCGCCTCGTCAATGCGGCTGATGTAGTTGCATATCAGACAAAACCGCACGTTGTGCTGGCTGTAGTTGTAGCTGTTGAGCAAGTGTCGCAGCGCCATTTGCGCGTTCTTCGTCATGTAATCCACTTCATCCAGTATTACAAATTTTGTGCCGTTGCCAAAGAGAGATTTTGTCGTGACGAAACTGTTGATTTGAATTCGGATAATGTCGATGCCTCTTTCATCCGACGCATTCAAATGGATCATCAGGCCGCTGTTCGCGCAGTTCATTCTGGCTTGTTGATACTCGTTCACCAGATTCATGATGGTGGTGGTTTTTCCGGTTCCGGGTGGCCCGTAAAACAGCAGGTTGGGGAAATGCCCGGTTGCAATAATGTTGCGCATCATCAGCTTGTTCAACGGGTCCAGCACAATGTCGTCGAAATTTGTTGGGCGGTATTTTTCCACCCAGGGCGTGGACTTGTTGATGGTTGCATTGCTCATGAGTATTTTACCTAAACCATTTGAATGTATTTTTATATTGATATTTGCAGATTCATACACTCATTAAATGGCATGTTGCATTGGAACACAAATCTGCAACGGAATGATCCACGAATTGATTAATTCTTGCATTTAGTTCGTGAATGGTTTCAGTGAAACTATTGGTTACTTTCATCGTCTCAATCATTGTTTTTATGTGATAAGATGACTTATACAATGGCACAAATGAAACATTTCTTTCTGAAAATGCAATGCACATGCAATATGGTCCTCCAATTCCAAAAGTGACATTGCATGCGGCTTTGTTGATAAGTTCAATGTCATTTAAAAACATATTGAAATTTGAATTTCCATCAGTCAATTCACATTCATGTGTTAAATCTATCACATTGTTATTGTTTTTCAATGTCAACAAATTATCATACAATGAAATGGTTTTATGATGCAATGTTTCATAATTACTTCCAATGACTCTTTCCCCCAGAATCAAAATTGTTTTGGTGGTTTTGAAATTGGCAAAAAATGCATTTAAACTTGGCAAACTGTTATTGATGAACTGATCCATCAATCCATCATGTCTACATTTGGTGTGAAAAATTATGCAATCATTATGTTTTTCATCAATATTAACGTTGTTAATGCCAATATTATTGTATATATAAATTTGATTCAAATTATAACTATTCATAAAATTGTAAAAATCAGACGACGAGTAAGGTCCTTCAATTGAATTAATGCAACAATTTGGAAATAAAACCTTAATTAAACTTGAAACAAAATTTAATCTGACGTTGGCATTGCCACTATAGAATTTTATAAGGCCCAAATTAATGTTAATTTGTCGTATTTCCAAATCATTTGAAATTTCTTTCATTTTAATCAACAACAAATCGCCGATTCCTAGATGGGGAGTAAGTTCCATGAGTGCTGCAATGTAATGATAATGATATGCCATGATATAATTATTTTAATGTTGTAGACGCAAAATCATGATTTTGAAGAAAACAACTTCAAATTAAATTCAAACATTTAATTCAAAATTAAAGAAAAAATTGACGAATAAAATGTTGTGCCCATTTTAGAAACACATGCCGCACTCACAAACGCAATCGCAACATTCTCATATGACCACCCCTCCAACTGGATATTTGGAATTAGCAATTGGCCCCATGTTCTCCGGCAAAACCACGTGGCTGACCAATTTGCACAAGCAGTGCACTTTTTGCAGCATGCGTGTGGTTGTCGTGAATTTTGCCGGCGACACCCGCTACGCTGCCGCCGAAGCCGCACTGCTTTCAACGCACGACCGCACCATGATTCCTTGCATCATGTGCTCGTCGATTGCGGGACTTGAAGACCAACATCATGCAGAAGTGTCGGCGGCTGAAGTGCTGCTCATCAATGAAGGCCAATTCTTCCCCGACATTATGCGCATTCTGCACTGGGTCGCTGCTGGGAAACGCGTTTACATATGCGGACTGGACGGCGACTTTGAGAAGAAACGCATCGGCGCGTTCCTAGACCTGATCCCACACTGCGACAAGGTGTGCAAACTGACGTCGCTTTGCAGCATTTGCCGCAACGGGAAAGAAGCCATTTTCAGTTTCAGAACCACCACCGAAACCGACCAAATCGTGATCGGAAGCGACAACTACCTTCCTTTGTGTCGCACATGCTATCAAACGGAGACCGATAAAAAATATAATAAAACAACTTAAAATGTATGACACAGTTCATCATACAAGTTAAATAAACCTTTTTTTGCAATGCAAAAATCAAGAACAACCGCAAGCAAGAAGAAATTGGTTCCGGCGCTGGCGATCGTGCCGCCGACATCTGCACAGGAAACAATGGTGGTGGATGAAAAAAAGAAAAGAGGGCGCAAAAAGAATGCAGAGCCAGTCCAGATTCAACTAGAACCACAACAGGCGCAACAGGCGCAACAGGCGCAACAGGCACAGCCACAGCCGGCACAACCTTCCACTGTTAAAAAACGAGTCAATCGAAAAAAACCAACAGTGTTGGTGACAGAAGCATCCGGCGAATCGGGAGACCACACCACACAAAATGCCATAGACAATGGCATAGACAATGGCAATGGCACTGACATGGACAATGCGTCCGAGCCATCAACACCGCATTCTTCAATGACTCAAGCTCATAAAAAACGCGGAAGAAAACCCAAAGGCGGCAAGGTCATCCAACAACTCGTGCATGAAGCCGTTTCAATGAATGACACGCCCAACATCATTCTGCATTTGAAATGCAGCGTGTCTGACATTCCGTGTTTAAATTCAGCGTTTACAGAAGACGTGTCCATCAAACCCGGAGACGTCATATCATTCAATTCCCTGGAGTCCAAGGGAGCGGATTTGAATGATTCATACAAGTCAAACATGAGTTCCGCTGGAAATTTCATTATTTCATCCGGCTCCGGTTCCAAACCCCGGGCCACGCCCGATGCATTGATTGCAACCAATTCATACAATCATTTGAATGACGCAGATTACGATGAAAATGATGACGACGAATTGAACGGCGGCGACAACAACATGAATGACATTTGGAAAAAATTAAACCATTTGAAGCTGTGTTTTCACAAAAGCGACGTGTTTCAAAACATTGGGGCAGGCACCCGCCGTTCCTGCTGTTTTTGGGACACGTGCGAATTCGACACGCCGCCAATTTACATCCCCAAGTGCATTGCTCCCAACGGAGGGTACACCGTTTACGGCTGTTTTTGCAGCCCCGAGTGCGCGCTTGCGCACCTCATGAACGAGGGCATCGACACGTCCGTGAAATTTGAGCGGTGCCAGATGTTGAACTCCATGTATGGGCGAGCCCTCAATTACGATAAGAGCATCAAGCCCGCGCCCAATCCGCAATACATATTGAATAAGTTTTACGGCAATCTCTCCATTCAAGAGTATCGCAAATTGTTCAAGAGCGAACAAATCATTTACGTCGTGAATAAACCGTTGACGCACATTCTGCCGGAGATGTACGAGGACAACAATGACTTCCTGCTGAACAACAAGGTCATCCCCAACAACAACTACAAGCTCAAGAAGAAGACCAGCGCGTTCGGATAATTCAACCTTGTTCGATTTTTAATATCACTTGAATGTATATTACAAATCTTAAAAATATTAAAAATATGAAATCAGTTAAAATTAAACACAGACATTTAGGACACAAAAAAACCCGCCGAATTAATCGGAGAGGAGGAATGAATGCGAAAGACCGTGCAACAGCTTATGCAAAAAAACGTGAATCCGAACGTGAAGCAAAACTTGCAGCAGCTCACGCCGTTCTCTTGCACAGGGTGAATGGTGTTTCTCACGGAGCTCGAATGGTCGTTTTGGCCAGTGGCGAGGGTGCTGCTGCCCGTCATCTGTCTGACGCACTTTTGCATCGTCAAGTCAATCCATCGTTGTTGCGGCGAGTGTCAGGCCAACCGGTGTTGGACGCTGCAAGACCTCATGATTCTCTTCCTGCCATGCTTGACGCAGCTGGCATGTTTCAGCGAGCAGAGAAGTTGTGTTTGGATGTGAGACGATTGCCAGATGCCGACATGTGGTCTCGCGGGGCATGGGGGGAAATGAATTGCAGTCCGCGGGCAAAGGGCATGTGTGAGGAAGCTGCTCAACTGTATAAAGGTGCAGTTGCACTCAAATATTTGCCGGCATATGCTCCACTGGCATGGATGATGTCGCATGCAGACCCTGAACAATCATTGGGAGTGTGTGATGCATGCATTGCAGCATGCAGTGCCAGACCTGGTGCTCCTTTTTCAAGAAAAGCCAAGATGGACTGTACCGCACTTCGCGCGTATCTTCAATACGAGCATGATTTGTCGGTCATGGATGAAATTGAAATGGCTGTGCCAGGGGGTCGTCTGGAAGTGCATGCAATGAAAGCGCCACCCATTGAAGAATTGCACAGAATTGAAAAAGAGAATCGCAAAAGCAAATATGGTCATGCATTGAAATGGTTGTTGATGACGCGCGATGATCATGCAGGCCGAGATGCAATCAATGCGGCGCAAAAGGCTGCAGAAGAAATGGGAATGGATTTTGAACGATGTCGTTTTTGTTTTCAAGATGGATGGTCTGATTTCATGAAAAATTGAACGAATTCACTGAACATATGCAGTATATTGCATGTGGTGATGGCGACTTGTTCTGCGAAGCTCTCCCCCAATCAACGGCGAATGTTGAGAACGCTTTTAGCCCAAGAATCTGAAATTGCAGCCCACTGCAGTCGTCATATTTCTCAATTTTCAAACATGATCAATGCTCTGCAACTCATTCATCATGAAGACGATTTGGAAAAACGCGCCGCCAAATGCAATGAATTCATTCACATGCAATCGCGACTGGAGGACGATGGGTGCATGACAACATACGAAATGGTTCCTGGTGCGGTTTCGATCGCGATGACATGTAGCTGCATCTGCATTCAGGCCGCGTGTTTTCGCATGTTGTATAAATGGATTCCCAAGCTGGATGTGCTGAGAATGAAACTGCTGAAAATAAAAAGCACATGCGAGAAATTTAGCAAAAGTGGTTCAAAGACGGGAATTGAATTGTGCGCCAACATTGAAAAAACGTCACACAATGTCATAATGTCACAGACGACTTCGCATTGACTTCAAAATGTGCAGAATGCCGTGTGGGTCTCTCACTTCGTGCGATTGGTTTGATTGATTCGATTGTTTCGATTCGCGTTTTATTTGTGCGCGTGCGTTACTGATCTCTTCTATTTTTTCGTAAATGTCTTTTACCGCATCTGCGCGGGGATGATCCTGCATTTGGATTTGGATTTGGATTTGGATTTGTGATTGCGAGGTTGTTGCATGAACATGCATGGATCTCTCTATGCATATTTTACTGTGTTTTTACACTAATTGTTTTTTGAATTTCGAAATTGGCATGCCAGAATGCCAATGGTCCACGCAAATGCTAAAATGGTCAGCAACATGTTTACATAATACATGACTCTGTCAAAATAAAAAATGCAAACGTTTCGTGTAATTAAATTTGTTTTCTCTCGAAAGGATATAATCCAAACGTAAATTAAATGATCGAACGAGGTTTAACCATGGTGATCCATTCCGTTGTCATCGGAATAGCGCTGTATGCCATGATGACGCTGCTGTTGAAACAGTCTCCTGCGGTTGCCGAGAATCGCAGCATTTGCATTGCGGCTGCCGTGCTGATTTACATGATTGTGTTTGGACACGGGCTGCCCGGACGCATCAACTCGCAACTTTAAAAATTGCATCATTATGACGAGAGAAATTCCCATTATTATATTACAAAGTTGTAAAATAATAAACCATCCGCAAAAATGAACCAAAATGTCCTTCTTGGTGCAATGCTCGCCGCGTATGTGCTCCCCATCGCATTTGTGTCTTCAAAATGCCGCCTTGAACTTTGCGATATTTTATTTGCACATTCATTTCCGGACGCCACAATGTGCCGCTGCGAATTTCTCTCAAATCATGATGCCGGAATAAGACTTGACCGGCAAACCGGACATGACGGATTCTGTTGCATCCATTTGATCATGCACGCCGCATGGAATGAATGCATGCAATGTGCCGTTGTCCATGGGCTGTCGTTTTTATCCAAGCAAATGCAGCACTCGGTTTCTTGGTCTATCACCACTGCATTCGGTGCCACTGCATTCGGTGCCACTGCCTCGATTGCGTTGGTTTCACGCGGGCACATGTCAATGTGCGTGTACATGGTGCAAAAAACCACGGCGAACAGGAACCACCACGCAATAATGACCAAGGTGTGGAGGTTGAGAACCGTCATGCCAATTCTGCACATTGAAGCATTGTTATATTCATCGTGCGTGCTGAATCGGAGTGGAATTGACCGGACCAAATAGACGACCTTTATGATAAATTCTGCGACATCCAGCACGGGTTTCACGTTCCGACGCTGTTGCGTTTTCCATTGGATGAATGCTTCAATGGACGGAAAGATTGTGCCATGTATTTTGAAAAAAGCATATTCATACCGAATGGTGTTGCAAACCGATGCACCCATCATGCTTGAAACCGTGCCGAACCACACTACCATTTCGTCATGAATGCACATGGCCGTGGTCGTGGAGTAGAATCCAAGCCCGAGCATTTTAAAACACAACCAAATTCTGCTGCACATGCGTTTATCATCATACACAAATGCAGGATACATTGACAACATCCGGATAACATCCGCATCTTGAAAAGACATGCCCACTGTTAAACTGGATTGCATGATTTATTTATATTCATTTGACAATTAAGTGTATTATTCCGTGTTCCGTGTTCCGTGTTATTCCGGATTAACATCTTCATATTCGAGCGCGCCGCCATCGTCCGCATCACCGTAATCGTCATCCGTTGGCAATGCGCGCAAGCTGTACTCCTCCGCTTCGATTTCGGCCGCTGCACGCTCGGCCTCCATTTCGGCCGCCACATGGTCGGCATCTATTTCGGCCGCTGCGCCGCCCAGGAAGATTTCGCGCTGCATGTCCGAGACAAAATCGCGGCGCCGCAGTTGCCGTTCCTTGCGCAGCTGCTGTTCCATTTCTTCGCGCTCGCGGTCATACGTGTCTTGCACATACTGTCGCAGCCCCTTCTGCATGCCCACGTTCCAGTCTCCGATGCGGTGGTCCTTGAAGAACTTCTCGGTTTCGCGCTGCTCCTTTGTCATGGTGTCAAAGCCCTCCACAATGAGCTCCTTCTCCTTGTCCTTGGTGCGTCGCACGCGCTCCTTTATGGTGTCGGCGTTCATGTCTGTCGCCGCGCGTTCGTCGTCCACGATGTCGGAATACGCAAACAGCAGTTCCACGATGGTTTTGCTGACCACGGTGCGCTCGATTTGCAGGATTTGCACCTCTTCCATGACCCCGGTTGCAGCTTCTTCCGCGCGCAGTGTGCCGGCGATGAGCTCATCTTCCTCCACCGGCACCGTCTCTTCGATGATGACGCCCTCATAATCCACCATGCGCGTGTATTCCGCCAACAACTCCAGAAAGTAGTACTTGTACAGGAGGTGCAGCACGCGATGGTCGAACACGGAAAACGTGCTCGTTGCTTTTTGGGCAGCCGTGTCGTCGGAGCCCGTTTTGGGTTTGAGCTTGATTTCCGCGAAAAACGGCGTGATGTTCATCAAGCGCATCAAATCGCGAAGCCTGGCCTGCAGGCGCGTGAGCAGCGGGATCAGTTGTTTGTCGCCGTGGAATTTATTGAGTCCGGCATACGTGCGACCAATGATGTTTCGCACGTCGGCGCGATGCCGGTTGCTCAGCCCCCAATGCGCCGGCACAACGCCGCTGTCCGCGTCTCGCACCACTCCGTTGCAAATCATGGACGGAAACACGTCGGTCAGCGAATGCATGCAGTTTTTTGTGAACTGGATTGCGCGATTCAGGGTTGCGTCGTCGGATTCGATGACCGAGCCGCGCTTTTGTTGCGCGAATTCCATCATCGTGCCAAACGTGGATTTCAGCTTTGTGCGCTGTCTTGCAAAGTTGGGCACGCCCGACCGGTTGGCGTCCAAGAATGCGCCGATTCGGGCCCAGCGGTCGTCGCACAGGTTGCTCAAATACGATTTGAACTCGCGCATCTCCGGCGTTTCTTCCGACAGCGCCAGGTCGTACGTGTCCATCAGTGTCAGTATGTGGGTCTGCAGTTCATCGGGCACAATGGACCGACCACTCTCGCCCGCCTTGGAATGCAGTTCGCCAATCAAGTCGCGCAGTTGCTGGTCATTCGACCACTCGGGTTCGTCCAGTCGAAGGGGGACAACGTTCTCTCGGCTGACAACTTGTAGCATTTCCGCGAATGCTTCGCGCGTGAAATTGACGCCGCGTCTTTTCAGCTTCTCGATTTTGGTTGCGAGTGAATCGGACGCATCGTATTCATCCGGACCGGGTTTGTTCAAGCAGAAGAGCTGCAGCTTCTCCGGAATGGGGCGCAGGTTGTCGTAGTTGCAGAACGCCACAAATGCGGCATATATCACGTATTCATCAAATTGCGGCGACAGCAGGGGAAACTGCGGTTTCGTCGACTTTGGATCATACAGCGTGCCCGCGCGCGACAGTTGCACGATGCGGTCAATGACGGCCTGCGTTTTGGCGGCATCTGCGTTGAACTCCTGTATGCCGGGACGATTGCGCACGAAGAACTGCAGCGTGGTGCTGTCCATGCCCTCCAAGCAGCACGCGTTTTGCAGGAACGGCACACCCCCCTCCGTTTGCGGCTTCAGCAGCAGCTTGGTTTGCACCTTGTTGACGATTTCCTGAACCAGTTGCTGCATTCCGAGGGAAAAGTACATGACTTTTGCCTTCAGCACGCCGAGCTGTTCGAACTGTTCGTGCTTGCCGCGGCGCAGATTTTCATCCAACCGCTCCATGAACTGCGGCGACACTTGGTTGGGGGTGGGATTAACAACCCCGCTGAGGGGCGGCAGGAACGTCGTCATGCGTCGAATGTCCAACTCCACCGGCACGAGTTCTTCCACGTGTTCCTTCAAGTATTCGCGCTTGAGCGCCAGTCGGTCGTTGACTTCGCCATTGGTGGTCGCGTACTTCAAAATGTACGTTTTTATTCGCTCGGCGATGCTGGCTTCTTTCAGGTCTTTTATGGCATTCCATGGCTCCACCGATTTGCTCTTGAGCTGGTGCGCGATGCACGCCACGTAGCGAATGCCGCTCATGTCTTCTTCACCCAGCAACGGAAAGCCGATGAACGAGCGCACGCACCCGGGCTGCGTCTTGTTGGTCTTGAGCGACGGAATGGCCGTTTGAACGGCGACCGTCAAAAACGTCAGCGTGCAAAAGAGCAACGACGCGTTCGTAAATTCTTTGTATGACGGGGGTTGTTTCTTGTCCGTTTCAAACTTGGCTTTGGCCATTTTATTGTACTGGTCCTCCTTCGGCATGGTTGCGTTCATGGTTGCCATGGTTTTTTCCACCACGAATTCGCGCAGCGGGTCCAAATCCACGCTCAAATAATTGCCCATGGTTGTGATCAAGTTGGAAATCATGACGGCGCGCGGGTTGTCGTATTTTTTGGGCACGGTTGTGGACACGGATGCAGCCACCAATCCCGAACCCGGTTCGTCGTCTTGCAGCATGATGTCGCGGAATTCACTGCCCTCTTCCGTGGTGGATTCCAGCTGCATGATGACGTAGCCGCTGTGTTTGTCCACGATGGCATTGCCTTCTTCGCTCATTTCGCCCTGCTCCCGGCAAATCGTGCGCAAAACCGACTGATACGACGTCTGAGATGCTGATGCGGATGATGACGGCGACGACGCGATGAATGCCGCCGCCAGTCGGCGCAAAAAGCTGGGCATCAGCTTCACGTCGGTTTTAACGCAATACAGCCAATGCGGGTCTTCGTTGGTGCGCTCGTTTGCACCGCGCGTGTAACGCTCCGCAAAATTCAGCACGTCTGTGCTGCGCTTCACCAAATCCGACTGCCCCAGGATGATTGTTTTCAAGCGCTCGTAGGGCGACTGCACTATGTCTTGGATCTCGTCCGCGCTGACTTGGTGCCGCAGCTGCGCGTCGTTGTATTTCGTCATGCGCGCGTATTTCATGTGCCGCAATCGCGGCAACACGGTTTCATAGTACTTGAGTTTGCCGTCAATGCGCTGGACCGTGCGCTCGCGGTTGTCGTCCACGTTTGCCTTGAATTCCGAGTTCATTTCGGCGAGCAGCTCTTCTTTCACCGCATCGGATGCCAGGTCATAGTCCATGCACGTCTGGTCCACCGTGAAACACTTGTCTTGCACGTTGCAGAAGAAGGCGGGGTCATACATGCTGACCCCCATTGGAATGTTGGTGTCGCGAATCCACTTCTTGTTTTTGCGCACGTAATACAAGCTGCGGTTGGTGCCGTCCGCATTGTCCAGCTCGATGACCGCGTAGTGCCCGTCTTGGACGGGGCGTTGTCCCAGCAGCATGGCCTCCGCCTCCACGCCCGCCTGGCGGTCGTCCGGCACCTTCAGCTCACGTTTAATCTCCTCTTTCAAAAACAGGATGAACTCCTCGCGCGGCATGGACTGCTGCTGCGATTCGTATTTCTCCAGGAACTTGTAATTGGTGCGGTCAAATTTGCGGTCGAAGGCAATGTCCACCGCGTTGTCATCCTCCAGCTCGTCCGTGTCGGACAGGTACTGCTTGGTAATGACGATGTTGGCGCACTTGTTTTTGCCTTCCTCCATCGCCTTGCGCTGCTTGAATTTTTGGGTTTGCTGGTTCAGCAGCGCGGCGAAATCAAACGACGTCAGCAGCTCCAAATTCAGCTTGGCAACTGCGCACATGTACAGTCGCGCGTTGTCGGCCACCAGCATGCGATGCAGCAGTTCGCCGGGGCTCAGCGCACGGCGCAATCGAACCTCCGCATCCGCCGCATCCGCGCGCTGAAAGGCCGTGTCTCCGCCAATGTTGTACTGCTCCTTTGAAAACCCGTAGGTCTCAAACACGCTGCTGCCATTCGCCGCGCCGCCATCGTCGTTTTCCTTCCCGCTTATCAGGAGGTTGTACATGACCGACATTCCCAAATAAATCACTCCGTAGTTGTGCGTGCGCACCTTGTCGCACTGCGTCTTCAACAGGGCGTAGTTGCGCTTGTGGTCGCGAATGCGCTCGCGCAAGAAGGCGACCATGTCGGTGTATTGGCGGTAGGTCAGGTCCCGGTGATACACCATGAACGGCTCCAAGTGGTCGAGAATTTCCGACAGCGTCAGGCTTCCGGACAAGTGTTTTTTGACGAGGTCAAACAGCACGCGGGTGCGCGGCACAATGATGCGCAAGTACTCGGCGTAGCGGTCGGGATCCGTGATTTCACGGTTCAGCACATATTCCTTAATGTCGCTCAAAAAATCGCGCGAGTTGAATGCAATGTTCTCGTCCAGGTCGTCAATGGTGCGCGTGGTTATGCGGGTGTTCTTGCGCAGCAGCTGCCAGTAATTCAGGTTGTGCTGGTTCAGCTGCGACTTGTCCAGAATGTTGATGCGGTGCAGGTTGATGCGCGAGTATTGCACCGTTGGCGCGGGCAGCATGATGAATGATTTCACGGTCATGGTGTCGGCCGGTGTCATGGGAACCACGTCGACCGTCATGCGCGCATTGGTTATGGTGGTTGCATTCAGACGTGTCATGCCGAGGTTGTATTGCTGCATGACGAAGCGGCGCGTTTTCAGCTCCTCGCCTGCGACCACCGATGACTCCAGTTGTCCCAGATTGTCGATCACGGCAGCCAGGTTGGCGCGAACCGCCTCACTGACGAGGTAGTCATCCTTGTATTCGGGCTGTTCGAACGGCGTGTATTCAGTTGCAAACAGGTTCTTCATGTAAGCCGCATACTTGTCGCCGCCGTTTTTATACGCCGCGTGCAACTCCGCTTGATCGGCCAAGGTTTGCGCAACCGTGATTTGAACCACGTCTTCTTTGGGGGAGGCGAGGAACATTTCGTCCGAGGCTTCATTCACGTACGTCTTTTTGCGATTCACGGCGACCGGCAGAATCCAATGCAGGCGCTGGTTCAGTTTGCGCAGCGACTCGATGAGGGGGCGGTGGTCGGGGCCGTGCGTCAGCGGCATGTGCGCATTTCCGCTGCGGTCGAACTTGGAAAACTCTTCGCGCAGCTGTTTGAACCGGGTGATCATGATGTGAATGCCGTTCAGCACCGCGTCGGTGCGCTGGGTGGCGGGCACATTGGAAAGGAGCGCGTTTAGCATGTCATTTGTCTGGGATTCCAGCGTGTATCGCTTGCGCTCGTCGGGCACATCCACCATGAAGGTGAATTCCTGCACGGCTTGAGACGCCATAATTTCGTCGGCATCGTGCAGCATTTCGGCAATGGCATTTCTCACTTCGGGAACCGCAATGGCCACGGTTTGAACCGGGGGCGCCGTGCCGTCATCAAAGGGGTCTGATGAAACCGATTGCCCCGATTGCCCCGATTGTCCCGATTGCCCCGATGCTTCTTCTGCCGCCAAATCGCTTGGCGGGGGTCGTATGTTGATGCGTTCAATCGGCAAGTTTTCTGGAAGTCCTTTGAACTGGAAATCGATGTAGATGACTTCGTTGTCGGGGACGGTGGTCAGCTCAATCATGTCTTCGCCGTCCTCTAAATTGGAAATGCGGCCGGTTATAACCGTCGGGTGTTCTCCGCCGAAATAAATGTCAATCCACGTGTTGGGAATCAATCCGTTTTGGCGCGCGTATCCGTCTTCCGCCGCATGGTCCAGAATGTTGATGTTGAATATGGACTCATCTGAAAAAGAACCCGTTTCTGGATTGATGGTCAGCGCGCACGGCAACATTGTTTCAGCATCAATCAGCCGAATTTTGGTTTCATCCAAATAATCAATGAGGTAGACGTGGTTATTCAAATCTTGATTTTTGGCTTCAAACTGAACGATGTCTCCCAATTTTAACTGTACTAATGACGACATCTGCGCGTGGAATATATATACCTTAACATAAGTTTCTATTATATTTTTATTAAAATAAAATAGCATTGTACATTATAAATTTAATTTGAATGTCCGTCATTGCAAAGCCCCGAAAAAAAATTGTGCCCACTTTAGTCAGTGCGGCGCCCGATGCCGCGACGTTGCAGGCAAAGAAAAACCCGCTGGAAACCACCGCAGATTTGATTGCGATGCGATACGGCGTTTCTGAAGAAGCTCCAAAAATCGATGAGTCGATCTTCGAGAAGAATCGCAACATGGGAAAGAAGGTCGTTCCTCTGAAAGAGTACTTCAAACAAGCCGCGACCGAGTTCAATCAAAAGGAAGCCGAGAAAAAGGAAGAAGCCGTCAAGAAAAAGAGAGAAAATGCAAAACTCACGCCGTGCCAGCGCAAGGTCAACACGTTGCAGAGAAACATTGATGGCTACGTCAAGGACTGTGATCGCACGTTTTCAAACGACGCATTGATTGAAATGGCGGACAAGGCACGAGAGAAAGCGGCAAAAGCCACCACAAAAGGAAGAAAGCGAGCGGCAAGGAGAACGCCATCCAGAACGCCCAGAAAAGGAGGCCGAACAAGAAAAAATAAGAAAATGCACAGATAATGATTGCGAAAGGAAGTTAAAGACATGCCCCATATGAAACATAAACTTGCATCACCGCGATCCAACAACAGCACACAATGACGCCCTCTTGGAACTACGACCTTAAACGCGCATCGCCCGACATTTTGCGCGCGTTCAGCCTCATGTTTCACGATCCTGAAAGCGATGAACTGCGGTCGATCTTGCAAAAGTCCGGCCTTACCAATAAAAAGTGGAAGAGCGGAACAAATGTGTATTCTGCATTGAAATACACCGCCGGCACGTTGAAGTGCGACGAGCTGGAAACACTCGGACTGCTGCGTTCGGTTGTTTTGGACCAGCACGGGAAAATCATGGCATACTCCCCTCCCAAATGCGTGGTTCCCACTCCGGACCAGCTCAATTCGCATGACAATGACAATGACACCATCATCGTGGAAGAGTTTGTGGAGGGCACGATGATCAATGCGTTTTATCACAAACCCAACGGCCAAGAGGATGGGGCGGGCTGGGACATTGCGACCAGAAGTTGCGTGGGTGCGAACATCGTGTTCCATTCGGTGCAACCAACACTTGGCCCCGCAGCACAAGCGCAAGACCCCTCGGCACCAGCGCAAGACCAGACCCCCAAAAAGATGTTTCGCCGCATGTTTTTGGAGTGCATGAATGCCGTCGGGTTGGATTTTGAAGCGCTGCAAAAGGACTGCAGCTACAGTTTTGTCATGCAGCATCCAAACAACCACATTGTGCGCCAAATAACCGAACCAGCGCTGTATTTGATTGCCGTTTACAAAATTGACAACGAGGCCCTGATCGTCGAGGAACAGTGTCGCGACGAGCATTTGCAAAGAATCAATGCATTTTCCGGCACTTCCATGCGCTTGCCGTTGCGTTTCACTGACGTCGGATTGAACGAGTTGAAAGAGATATACGCCTCGTTGAATGCATCATATGACTTTCCAGGGTTGATGTGCCGCGAGCGCAGCACCGGCGCGCGTTTCAAGTTTCGCAACCCGAATTATGAGCGCATCAAGAACCTGCACGGGAGCGAGCCCAAACTGCAGTTCCAGTACTTGTCGCTGCGGCATCAAGGCAAAGTGAAAGAATATTTGAAGCTGCACCCCGAGCACCAGGCGGCATTTCAGAAGTTCCGGGATCAACTGCATGCTTACACGAACCAGCTGTTCATAAACTACATCGACTGCCATGTCAAGAAACTGCGCCCCTTTACCAAGTTCCCCCCCGAGTTCAAAACGCACATGTTCCGACTGCACGAGCGGTTCTTGAAGGAGCTGCGCGAAAAGAAGGAGCACATCACGCTGGGGCAAACCATCGCCTACATGAACGGACTGCCCCCGTCGCACCAAATCTACGCGCTGAATTATGGGGTGCGTAAAGCATGCGAAAAAGCATGCGAAAAAGCATGAACCATGAACCACGAACCACGAACCACGAACCATGAACCATGATGACATCGAAAATGGATGAAAAAATACAAATTTTTTAATTGTTTTTAATTTTTGTTTTGCATCAAATATTAAAATACTAACCAAGGGTTTTCTGAGGGAAAGGTTCGGAAAACCGTCGGTTTTCTGATTAACGGTGAATCTGCGAAATCAGGGTTTCAAATACGGTGGCCGAATCCCGCGCGGCTGCAATCAAATACGTCTGGACAATGTCAACGTCAGTTGCCGCATGGAATGCAATGCGAATCATGCTGTGCGTGTCGTGCGGATGATTTTTGCGAAACCCGCAGAACGAAATCGTCTTGCTGCCCATGTAATGATTCACGTGAAGGAAGTGCTCAACGCATTTGCCCAGCGTGTAATCCTCGTTCTGCAGCGTGATGTCGAACCCGTTGCTGAGCGTGGTGTCTGACGGTGTTATCTCCACGTCGCCGCTGGCGTTTTCGATGTCTGAAATCATTTTCTTGCACTTTTCAATCATGATAAGACACGCCTTGGTCAGAATTTCGGTGTTGGAATACACTCCAACGGATTCAATGATGAAATCAAAACTGTCTGGCTTGGTGTATCGCAGCGCCTCCATGGAGAACCAGTTTCTCTTTTCAGACGCAATGTATGCGGCGTCGTTGCCATCTCGTTCCAGCGTCTTTGCGCACTCAGCCCACACTTTTTCCGCTTCTTCCACATTGGGGGTTGCGCAATACGCGCACGTGCTAACCACGTTGTACATGCCGTCCATGCGCGCAGTTCCCACCCCGATTTCGGCGGTTAAAGCCAGTCGCTCGCCTTCCACAAATTGGGTCAGCCGCGGGATCAGCCGGGCGATCAAAATGTAGCCGCTCGTGATTGCATCGGGCGGAAATATGCGCCGAACCACGGACTCGCTCAGCTCCTTGCCCGTTTTTGCATTGACCATGCGGAAATCCTTGGTGGTTGCGTATTGGTTTTCGGTTCCCGTGTTTTGAACGTCTAAAACCACGCGGTAGTCTTCCACATTGAAGTTCTCAAAATCGGGGTCATTGGCCTTGAGGTGGATGGGAATGCACCCCATGCGCTGCTTAATGATTTCGTTGTTCAGACGCGTGGTGTTGGCCGTGATTTGCACCCGGTTCTCGGCGTGCGGCAGCGTGCGGAAACAATGCGTGGGAATGTCGGCCAGCATGGTGCGTCGCACGGCATTGGCCAGGCTGACGTTGATTCGACTCATGGTCAGTTTGAGGGTGCCGTCATGGTCCACAAACGATTCAATGATGGGCTGTTGAGGCATTGTCTATGCGTATTAATATTGATTGCTCGGTTGAATTTGCTGTCGGGTTGTCTCTAATACATTAATTGCGCATTATATTTATAAATCAATTTTTACAGAAAACCATCCGGGGAACTACGTTCCCCGCACCCCTCCTTCAAATATTTCCCTTTTCCATTATTTCAAAAATCAACCGGGGGGACTACATGCCCCTCATTTGAACCTTTCCCTTATCCATTTCGCAGCATGAACAGGCCGAGCACAATGAGCGCCAATCCTGCATAATTCACGGGCCGATTCAGCCGCTCCCCGTACATGAAATACGCAAACAGCGTCTCAATGAGTGCCGAGCCGCCGTCCCACATGGCGTTCACCCATATGACGTCCTTTATCCGCAACATGCGTATCAAGAAGTAAATGACACCGGCGTATCCCGCGCATCCTTGAATGAATGACGATAAACCGTCGTCCGAGGACCGCGCGTATGCCTTGAATTTGAAATCACCGTACACTTCCACAAGGCACAACAGGAACAGGTTGGTCCATGGGCTGTTTGCGATTGGTGCAATGGTTTGAAACATTTGGATTAGAGAGATATTACATTAATGGGATAAAATTAATGCAATGCAAATGAGGTTTAAGGGTTTAAGGGAGGGGTTTAAGGGGGACGCATGTCCCCTTTGGGGTTTAAGGGGGATGCATATCCCCTTTACTAGTTGGACGACGGCAGCGGCGCCAGGCACAGCTTAATCTCTCCCAGACTGGCCACATAATACTTCACAACGAGCGGCAGGTCGTTCTCCAGATACATCTCAATCTGGCTGCACAGGTTGGTGCATTTGATGAAGTAGCCCAGATTTTTCAGGGAGAATTCACCCTGGATGATTTTATTGAAGTCCTGTTTTTGGATGAACTCCATGCTGCCGTCCGTTTCCACGCGCCGAATCTCCGCCGTGGCAAACTGGCCCGAGCACCGGAAAATGAGCTCGTTGCCCACCGACTTGATTTCCAGCTTGTCCGAAATGCACGACATGTCGCGAATGATCTTCTGGAAATCGGAGGACGGCAGGTTGATGACCGACGAAAACACCACGTTGGGCTCAATGAACTCCTCGGGATCGGGCTCAATCAGTCGCAACTTCTGCGTCTTGCACTGCTTAATGTCGCCGTTCTCGAACTTCAGGCCCAGGAACGACACGATGCCGTCGTTGTAGTCCTTCTTCTCAATGTAGAGCGTCAGCGTGTCGTCGTTGTCAATGGAGTTAATCAGCTTGAACAAGTGGAACATGTTGACGCCAATGATGATTTTCTCCATGTGGCACTCGTAGTGCTCGAAATTCTCCGCACCCAGAAACAGGTGCGCCAGCATGGTGTGCGATTTGTCCATGTTCACAATGCGGATGCCGTCCTTTTTGAACGTGATGTTGGTTTCCAACAAGATGTCCTTTAGCGCAGTCATGAGCGTGCGAAACGGCGCGATTTGAACGGTTTTGATGGTCAACACGTTGTCGACATATGCATTGGCATTCGCAGGTGCGTTCATTTTCCAAATCAAGAGATATACATGTTTTAAATGACAATCTTTAAATGCTTATGACACAATTTATTGATTTTGTTGGTTTTACGACAATCAATTGTGTTTGCAATAAGGCACTTGCACTTGCACTTGCACTTGCATTTATCCCATCAATTTGTATTTTGAAATGACCATGGCGACCAAGATGAGCACCATGGCGGCGTAGTCGTCCAGCGTGGTGGGCAGCTTCAGCCAGAACGCGTTGGACAGCACCTGACCCAAGAAATCAAACACGTAGGAAGAGAGAGACACTTGAGCAGCCGAGAGGAACCAGTTGCCGATGCGGTTGGACGGGATGACAAACATCCACTCGATTGTGGCCCAAAACTCGGCGGTCAAAATCTTCTTAATTGAGCCGGCGTCTTTCATGCCCGGCGTAGTTTGCATGAAAAGCGCTAAATCCATTGTGACCATAATGGCCAGATTTAGAAAAATCCAAAACAACAACAGACCGATGGAAAATTGATGCTTCATTTGGTATTTAGTATAGTTTTGTTAATGAGATATATATTATACACAACATAATATATTATATATCTATTATATATCAAAAATACAGTACCATTTATTTTAGTAAAATGTCCAGCGCATCTGCTTCTACGCCAAGCCCTTCACCCAGTTCAACTGCTTCAGCTTCCCCGGATGCAAGCGGCAAAACACCATTGAATTATTTGCTTTGGTTGCTGTCGTTCATTTGCGCACAAGCAGCATCCATGTGGGGCCAGTTTTTCACGTTAAAACTCCCCAACATAAGCATGTTTGCCGCTTACAGAATGGCCATCCCGTTTGCGTGGCTCGATTGGTTGTTCATGTCCATGGCTGTCAACATTGGCGACAAGTACAAGCTTGTGACTCCCACCCAAGACACCTTCACCCTCATCACGCTGCAGTTCACCGCCATTCTTATCATCAACCACTTTTATTTGCACCAGCCGTTGTTTAGGAGCGACATCGTGGCGTTCTTCATGATTCTGTTCGGCTTCGCCGTCAGCTTCAACAACATGCTGTCTAAAGTGATGGGTCGCCCGGTTCCCAGCGTGTCCCCTGCTCCTAGTGTTAGTGGCGCCCCTGGTGCCACTGGTGCTCCGGCTCCCCCCATTGCACACAAGGGCGACCGCAAGAAGGCCAAGCTGCTGAAGAAGATTTGGGGCATTCAGCCCACCAACGACTACTCAGCTCTCACCGAAGGGTTTGGACTGTACAGGAGTGAGTGAATGAATAAATAATTTGAAACAAACATTCATGTTATGGTTTAACCATGACATAAATCAAATCAATCAAAGCACAAAAATGCGATTAGCGCCTTCGGGACATGTGTTTCGTGTGATTGCGCTTATGGCCGCTTCTCTTATGGCCGCTTCGCTTATGGCCGCTTCTCTTATGGCCGCTTCGCTTATGCCTCTTGGTTCGCCTTCCTCCTTTAACACCTTTAAGACGTTGAACACTACGCGCAAAGGCTATATCACGTTCCTTTTTATCATGTTCATTTTTAGCCTTATTTCTCTTTTCGATTTGGTACATTAATTCTTGACTTGGTCGTTTACCTGGAACATATACGCCATCCTTCATGTGTTTGTTCCTATCCGCAACCCATTGTTCACGTGCCCATTTTGCGTACTCTTCGGCGTGTTTAGCACCATGCACACGAACCTGTTTATTTGCTTCTGCAGCATCGAAATGCATTTGTTCCATTTTATGATTGTGTTATACAATTACCAAACATTTTTTTCGTTTAACATTTAACATTTATGCATACAGCTTCGTGGACGTTTCCTGTCCCGTGACGCGCTTAATGAACGTGTCGCCGTCTAGCAGCTCTTTCAGATTGTCCATGTGCTTGTCCCGGTGCCGGAACAGGAAATTCACGATGGCCGACATGGGCAGCTGCTTGTCCTTGATCGCCGCGTAAAACGCTTTGAACGCGTCTGTCGTGGCTTCCGCCGTGGCATAGTGCTTTGTTCCCAGCATGTCGCGAAACAGCTTCTCAATCTCGGTCCGACTGGGGTAGTTCAGCTCCACGATGAGGTCGGTGCGCCCCTGACGCAGCAGCGCGGGGTCCAGCTTCTCGGGGTGGTTCGTCGTGATGAACACGATGAGCCCGTGCTTGAACAGCACGCCGTCCAGAATGTTGAGCAGGTTGCTGAACGTGAAGCTCGGCGTCTCCACCGACGTGCGCTTCTCAAACAGGCAGTCGATGTCCTCCAGAAGCAGCACGGTCTTGGGGTCTATGTTGCGGAACGACCCTTGAATCGTGGCGTTGTCCATGTCGCGGCTGAGGCTCATGATGCCCAGGTTGTAGTGAATCTCGTTGCACAGCGCTTTGATCAAGCTCGTCTTGCCGCTGCCGGGCACACCCGTCAACAGGTACGTCTTTTTATACGGGATGCCGAACGCGTCGTACTCCGCCTCGCTGTTCAGAAAATCCGTAACGTCGTCCAGGATGCGCTGCTTGATGCGCTCGTCCATGTACACCGTGTTTAATCGGCGAATGGGGATGCGGCTATACGTGTTCCACTCGCTGTATTTGTTGGTCACCGAGATGCGCAACTTCTCGTCGCTGGTGTTGTCAATCTCGCTGGCCAGCTTGTAGAACTCCACAAAGGAATCGGGCGTCGGCGTGCGCACCAGCAGCCGGCGAAAATAGACCATGCCGTCGCAGCTGGTTGGTCGGGGGTTCTTCTCCTCCCGGTAGTCAATCTCAAACGCGTGCTTCTCGGCATTAGCATCCGTGAAAACGTAGTCGTATTCGCCACATCCAATGCTCATGAAAAGCGCATTAAGCGGGTCATACAGTGCCTGTGCCGCCGGCACTTCTTTCTCCTTTAATTTTTCGTCAAGCACGGTTTTTACTGCATTGTATGTTCTCCGGTTGAAATGCTCGTGCATTTCTATGCGAACTGGCACGGCATAATTTGTTCGTGTCTTCAACAGCGTCGCGTTTCGGAACAAATACGATAGAACGCGGCCTTGGTAATACTTCGGGATTTCGTGTTCATGAAGGGGGGCTGCACTGGTCATCGTGTGGTTGGATTGTGTTGGGTTGGCGTTGGTTTGTAAATGCGCGATGCCTTTAAATGCGTTCGCCATAGTTTTAGCAGATTTGTATTGGATACGGGTCATTTGCGCATTTTTTGTGCAAGCATATATTATTAATATCATCAACATGCCAGAAGTGGACAACGTGCTTTACACGCCCAACTTGGAATATTTTTTGCAAAGGAAGGGCGAAGAATGCGAAGCGTGGTCCAATCTCCATTTGATGTGTCATAAGAAGTTCAGAAAGACCGAAACCATGTTTAATTTGCCCATCATCACTATAACCGCATTCATTGGGTTCGTGTCCGGTCTCAACTTGGATTATGAATACATTCACCTGATTCTTGGCGGGATGAGTTTGTATGCAAGTCTGCTTAAAAGCTATTTTTCGTATTTGAAAATCAGTCAGAAGAGCGAAAATCATCGCATTGCCTACATACAATACGGGCAAATAGCGAACGAGATCCGCGTGGAGCTTGCGCTTGAACCGACGATGCGCAACCGCGGTAGTGGATTACTGGATTTGATACGCATTAAAATGAAGAATCTGCTTGAAGTCTCCGAAATTGTAGACAATTCGATTATTCATGAATATCTCTCGAAAACCGGAAACGCAAACCGAAGTCATGTCATGCATTGGTTCACACGAGAACAAAACGCCGACGCCATCGAAAACAATCATGATGAGACAACCACAATTGGAAGGCCTAATATCTTGAAACTGGCCAATCGATTTGAATCGTATGTGGACATTGAAAACAAGGTCATGCGGTTGCCCAACGCAGGACGGAGCAGCAGCAGCATGTCGTCATCGCGCGCAGCAGCACACATGACTGCGTGTGGAGTTTCGGATGCCGGTTCGTCTGCGTCTGCGAATGCATCAAACACATCGGAACATGAGCAACACTCAAATGATGATGCCGTTTCGGGCATAATGGTCTAATCGCATTTTTCTTGAATTTCAAATCAGAGAGAAATTCAAGAAACAGGGAAAGGTTCGGAAAACCGTAGGTTTTCTGAGTTAGTACTCAGGCGTGTGCTTTTTGAACAAGCACCCGTGGGGGGATATGCCAATCATTTCATTAATGACGGCCGCGTTCTGAAATTTGCAGTTTGCCAACCAAACCTTCACAATGCAGAAATTCTTTTTGGGTGAAATGGTTATTCCGTTCACCGCCGGCAACAACGTCTTGTTGGTGGAAATGCTGTTCCCCACCAACGCATACGTCAATTGACGCCAACAATCTTGCACGTCCTTGTTGTTGACTTTATATGAGAAACACCCGCCATTCCGGTTTCTAACATCTTCCCAAATGGGCGTAATGCCCTCCCTCATCAAAAACAACATGCAGTTCATGACTAGTTTTGGAGGAAGCATTTCGGTTGCACTAACCGCTTGTTCCACCGTGTTAAAATCATACAACTTAATGTAGCTTTTCAAAGACCAATCGGTGTCATGCGGCAAATGACACCACAGTGTCCATCCACTCGACAATGCATGATGAGGTGTCATCGTTGAATCATCCGTTGGTTGGAGGTGGGTTGATTCGGCGGACGTGGGAGCGGGGGCAGAGGAAGATGAAGATTCCTTCATGTTGTTCTCAATACACATAAATTAATCCTACTTTTTAAATTGATTTGGTTATATTTTATTTTTTCTGGTAAAAATGGAACGAATGATGTGATTAAATCCCATATTTCTCTTCGTGTATTTCACGTGGTTTGCATGCGGCATTGCCCATGCGCGCGAATTATATCGCCGTGTGGCGTTGCGATGCATCATGTAGTGCGAGCGATCTTCGTTGCGATACGGATTTTCCTTGTGTTTCACCGTGAAGGAATTCAAATTTGTCGATGGCGGTTTGATTTCATTCGCTGTCATTGTCGTTTTCATTTGCATTTTGAGGTGGTTGTTCATTCTATGCACAATGACGGTTCTTTCATCATCGGTCAGTTCATTATTTGAAAACAATTTTGCTACGTAATTGGTCGGGTTCAATGTTTCAACCTTCATGTTATTCGCAATCATGTAAGAGTGCGTTTTCAACAACACGTTGTATAAATAATCGTTGGTGTCATTCACATAGTGGATTCCCTTGTTATTCACGAAATTTAGCGCATGAATCAGCCGATTTTTGTAGACAATGCAGTGTTCCATGCTCACGTTCGTCTTTTCACTTGGAACATTGTGCCCCAATGAACCTTTTTCGAAACATATCAATCGGTTGAACGGGTTGATTGTTTTTGTGATTGCGACAATTTCTTTTCCTCGTATGGTGTTGTTCCCCGGCTTTATTTGTTCTATGCGCACATTTCCTTGGTCGGTCCATATTTGTGTTCCTGCGGGAAAACATATTGGTGCGATTGGTGCGATTGGAATGCCAATGTTGGCGTTCAATAATTTTTCTGAAACAAATGAATCATTGGACATGGATTGCGGGTTGTGCGCACGGTGGGTGAATTGCGTGCTTTGCGCAGGTTTGGTTGCAGGCTGCGAATCAATTGTGGTGGGGGG
>Ga0315284_10000271_pt1 | contig 70733 bp, 66 predicted proteins | sample YL17G09_16_MG_FD_203696 | JGI IMG/M metagenome (GOLD analysis project Ga0315284, IMG submission 203696) | Sediment microbial communities from Yellowstone Lake, YNP, Wyoming, USA - YL17G09_16 | ecosystem: Environmental > Aquatic > Freshwater > Lake > Sediment | place: USA: Wyoming | collected...
CGTTGGCAACTGGTTTCAGTTAGGGACTTCGTTTCAAAATAATGCGCAAATCGGTTGCGTAAACGCGACGCCATCTACCGGCGTTAGCGCTGACGGATCATTTTATTGTCTATTATCAAACACGTCAGTTGCGAATACGGCATACTTGCTTTCATTTACACGTTTAGACGATACGGAGCCTGGTGATTGCGATCCATATATTTGGTGGGCGGCGGCGGCGCCGGCGCCCTCGACGTGGAGCGCTACAGCGTCAGTTTTAAATACCGCGGCTTTGAACGAGGTATCCACAAGTTTAGGTATGTGGGTGAATAACACAACTGGCGATCATGGATGGGTAGGATACTCTGCGCGAGGGTGTCCAATCGCGGCCCGCGACGGGTATATGAATTATGCGGCTTTCGGCCTACAGTATAATACTTCTGGTTTATTATTAATTGTTGGATTTCCATCTGCGATGCGAGTTTTGAATCATCCTGCAGCCACTGGTAGCACACCCATGGTAAGAGATCATTACACTATTGGTACGCCAGGTAGCCCCGTGACGCAACGTCAGATTAAGGGGCGGACGCGCTGGATTGCGTCATTTCCTGTCGGTAGCACTTATGACACGTATGACAATAAGACATGGATTGCTTGTAGTATAGCGACAGCAACCACAGGTTGCGTTGGTGTCGGGCCTTATGACGGCTCCACAACTCCGGTGCAATAATGGCATCTGTTGCTCAAGGCGATTCGTTTTATTATTTACGCAATGATTTTCAATCAGATGGATATGGTATTTTAGGCTCCCAAGTTTCTTCTGCACATGGGAGATATGATGTGCCAACATGGAGCCAAAATAACCCTGCACCACCATTTGAGTTTCAAACACCAGATTTAGGAAAAACATTCTCTTTCGACGCCTTGATAGGGGCTGATAGGCCTGTTCTACCAGAAATACCAATACAAACATTTAAAATGCGTGGCTGGTATGTAATTGGCGGCGTTTATGAGGTATGGACTAGCACAGGCACGCCTAATTTAACACCTCCAAGCGGCCATACATTATTAGACATTGTAATTGTTTTCTAAAAATTAATCTCTCGTTATATGTCAATTAGAAAGGTTAATATGGCGCGCGTTTTAGGATTTGATATTTCCAGCTCAACAATAGGCTGGTGCGTTATACAATTTGATGAGAAATCTAAGCAAATCAAATTTGTGAAGTGCGGTTATTTAAAACCGATTAAATCTGGAACTATAATTGAACGAATTGCACATACAAGAACAAAAATTAAAAAAATAATAGAAGATGTCAAACCAGATTATATTGGCATTGAAGATTTAATTAAGTTTATGCCAAAAAGCACGGCATCTACCGTAATTGTTTTAGCTACATTTAATAGGATGATATGTTTATTAGCTTATGATTATTTAAATAAAAGTCCTGAATTATTAAATGTAATGACAATTAGGCACGGGTTAAAATTAAATAAACAATTTCCGAAAAAAGAAGATATGCCAGAGCTTGTGTCTAATCATCTTGGCATTAAATTTCCGTATGAGTATAAGAAGAGTGGAAAGCCAAAAGAAGAAAATTGTGATATGGCTGATGGAATTGCCGTTGCATTATATTATTCTTACATATTAACCGGCAAAATTAAAAAATAAATGATGTGGTATTGATTAAAAATATTCGATGGTTATATTGCTTTGATAGTTGCTAAACGCTATATAGATATTTCTAATTAACCTGGATGAAAAATAATTTATGAGACTACAAGAAGCATATTCTGTATTGGGCATTCCACCAACTTCTTCCGAAGATGATGCGAAGAAAAAATATCGTGATCTAACAAAAAAGTATCACCCTGACGTAAATAAAGAACCTGGCGCCGAAGATAAATTTAAGCAAATAAATCAAGCATATGAAACAATTAAAAAAGGAGAAGACCATCAGCCACAACAATTTCATGGGCAGCCAGGGTTTAATATTCATGATTTTTTTGGTGGTATGCATAAACAGCAGCAAAGGCATAACAAGCAACCACAGCCAATTCACTTAAAAACATCTATTTCTTTTAAGGAAGCCGTATTTGGCGTATCAAAAGAATTTAAATATGATCGTAATATAAAATGTGAAGATTGTGAAGGTCAAGGTCAATATACTCTTCACAATGGGTGTCAGCAATGCCAAGGAAGAGGTGTGACGGTTACAAGGCAAGGTAATATGATAATGCAGACAACTTGCGGATCATGCGGGGGCAAAAGACAAACCGAATCATGTAAAAAATGTTCTGGGACAGGAGGAATATCTTCAACAAGCAGCATTTCTGTTTTAATACCTCCTGGCGTATCAAACGGAAATACTTTGAGATTGGAAGGTATGGGTAATTTTGTTGAATCGGTAAACAATATGTTTCAATCTGGAGATGCATTTACAGACGCGTTAATACAAATAAATGTAGAACCCCTGGATAATTTCTCGGTTAAGGATCAGGATGTGCATACGTCTACAACAATTTCGCTTCTTGACGCTCTAAAAGGGCGTACAATTTCTGTGAAAACTCTTGATGGCCAGCATGAAATAACGATTCCTAAAAAAACAAAAAATAAAGATTCGATTAGTATTTCAAATCTTGGTGTTGCAAGAAAAGGAAATCAAATTGTAAATATTAATGTTGAGTATCCGTCTGATATAAAATATTTAGTGAAACATTTGGAGAAACATTAACAATGCCAATTCAATTACAGTGCAAAGAAAAAGGTTGTATGAAGCTAACAGAGGCTTATTTAGATCCAAAAGTAGATAAAGTTTATTGTGCCGACTGTGGAAAAGAAATGCAAGTTAACCATTTTACAAAAGTTCAATTAAAAACATTAAAACAATATAAACAAAAAACAATTTCCCGTTTTTCTGTTAAATGTAATATCTGCAATAATGAAGACACTCCAATTTTAAATAATGGCGTTATTACCTGTTCATCTTGTCAAAAACCATTAACAAACCTAAGCCCAATATTTATTACCATGTTAAAGGATCAATTAAAGAAATCAAAAGAAATTGCATGAATTATTTCGAATCTATTACCGACTGCTGCCATTATTTATTAAACAATTTTCCTGCGGCTAAACAATGCAAAGATTATATTGACATTAGATTAAATAGTGGAAGTCAAACGTCTTTCAAATTAGGTTATTTTCCTCCGGCCAACTATATAGATGCGCTTATTATGGAAATTGGGGAAGAGCCATTATATAAAGCTGAACTTATATTAAAATTTGAAGTTTCAGATTCTTTATGTCCAAGAACAGTAAACCGACTTTTTTTTGAACATCATCCACTTATTATGCCATATCGTGATGTTTACGGCAAAATTATTGGTCTTATGGGCAGAACTTTGTTATCTGAAGATGAAAGAAAAAAATCGGACATTGCCAAATATAAAAATACAACATTCAAAAAAGGAAATAATCTTTTTGGTTTATTTGAATCTAAAAAGAATATTATTGAAAACGACTCAGTTTTTATTGTTGAAGGCCAATTCGATGTAATTAAGGCTCATGAAATAGGTCTTAAAAATGTAGTTGCTTTGGGTTCTGCTAATATGACAATGCAACAATTTACGCTTATTTCTAGATATACGCGAAATATAAAACTATTGTTAGATAATGATGATGCTGGTGAAAAAGGCAGAAGTTTAATAATGCAAAAATTTGGTCAACACGCAAATATAAAGAACTTCTATTTACAACAAACAGTAAAAGACCTTGATGAATGTTTAAGTTTAACTCCAGAGATGCCTTATTTTATTGTAAAAAACTAATAATATTAAGATATATATAACTCAGTAAGGTTTGTTCCACATAGCAAGAATAAATTGTACTGGAGCCTGGTGCATTATATCTACAAAATAACGAATATAGTAAACCAGAAGATTTATATAGGTCAAACTAATAATCCTAATAGTCGTTGGTCAAACCATAAATCTAAAGCTAAATGTGGGAATAATAATCTATTAATTACTCGAGCCATGATTAAATACGGCATCGAGTTTTTTGTTTTTGAGGTTATTGCTACCACAAAAAACTTATATGATGCAAATATTCTTGAAGCTGAAGTTATAAATCAATATAATGGAACTGACAAACAAATAGGGTATAATGTTGGTTTAGGTGGAAATACTTCACCAAGAACAGAAGAATGGAAAAATAATATATCCAAATCTTCAATCGGAAAACCCGGCACAAATGCAGGTAAAGTATTTTCCGATGAGTGGAAAAATAATATATCTAAAAGCTTAGTGGGCACGGAATTAAAAGAAAGAAGACGGTTTGCAGAAGAAGTTGAAATGCAAATATGTGATTTATATGTAAATAGCAACAAATCAACTTACTTTTTGGGAAAACAATTCAACTGCAATAGACCTTTAATAATTAATATTCTGATTAGACATAATATAAAAATGCGAAAATCTAATTACACTGGTCATAGAAACGGAAACAATATTTTCACGCCAGATAAAGAAAAAGAAATATGTGATGTTTACTTGGCAGGAGGAATAACAAGAGCTGGGATGGCTAAAAAATTTAATTGTTGCAAAACTACAATAAGAGAAATTTTGATACGAAATAACATAAAATGGAGTTCTAATGGATAGAAGGCAAAACAGATCTGACCGTTACCAATATATTCTTCTTGAGACGGTTTGTAGCAATGATATGATGGAATCGTTCACAAACTCTGACAGCATATCTAATAGGCTCGATTCATTTATGTATAATGAAGAACTGATTGATTTGGAAGAGGAACTTCGCGGTGAATTTTGGAGGGTCGTGAATAGTCTTTTAACTGATAGACAGAAACAGGTTATTAAATTATATGCTGATGGTTATACTCAAATGGAAATAGCTAAAATGTTAAATGTCAATCAGAGCAGTATCACAAAAAGCATAAACGGTAATGTCGATTATAAGAATGGCAAACGCATTTATGGTGGAGCCAAAAAGAAATTAAGTAAAATTATTCAAAATGATACGCGTATAATGGAAATATTAAGTCGTATGCGAGAATTGCGAGAAGAGAAGTTTTAATCGCTCTCTTCGCGTTTGCCATTCTTATCATCTACATTATTTATCGATTCTAATTTTTTCTGCTTATTTAATTTTCTTATTACCCATGCTTTTATCATATTTTCCGACATTTGTTCTTTTGTTTTATCAGAATGTACCTTTCCAAGCCAATGATGATGGTCTTTTTCACGTTCAAGAGGTATATTATTTCGTAATATCACTCTTCGTATTGTCGGTGCGTTTGTATCTAATAATTCTATCATTTGTACATATGGAATCCCGGTTAAAAACACTTCTATAATTTTTTGTTCCCTTTCTTTACTCATTCTTCTTGCAATTCCACGTTTTTTTAATGATTCCGGAGAAAAAACTCGTCCTTTGCTTGACTCGCTAATTTTCTTTATTGCTTCTTGCGTATGCGTTTTACCCTGCATTGGGTGAATATTATTTTTATGATGTTCTGTCATGGTTTTAGACGTCTTTAGTTTTGCTTCTTTGGTACGTTCTCTTCCGCTGTTTGCTTTTGATATTTTTTGTTTCGTCTCATTCGACAGCCGTTTGCCAAACCAGTAAGATTTTTCGCCCTTTAATGATTCTGATATTTTCTTTTTAGACTCTTCAGAATGTTTTCCTCCCCTTCCACCCGCTTTTAAGTTATATCCCACATCACTATCTCTACTTTGAAACAAAACAATATAATAGTCTTCCATTGCATCCGCCTCTTCCTGGGTTTCGTATTGTGCCAAGACAGAGTATTCAAAGTTTTCGTGACCGTATTTAACTATTGAGGCATACAAATATATTGAATTCATATATTTCCCGCCTTCTTTGCCCATTCTATCTTCCGGTTTGTTCCATGTTTGGCCTATGTATATTTTTTTCATTTATTTTGTTTGTAAGCATATAAATTGTGCACAACATTATTTATCCTTTAATTAATTTTAGTTTTAAGTTAACATATAATAGCCATATAACAACTAAATAGCGCCTTGTCAACTGTAAATATAATCTTCTATAAGAAAATAACTACTCAATAAATCGCATAGATTATGAATAATTTTCTATGTATGTAGCGGCATTAGTTCGAAAACATAGAGCTTTTTAAGTTGAAATAGGAGACGTAATGTCAAAGTTCTCGGTAAATTATAAAAATTTAGAAAACAAAATATATAAAAGGGCATATAAACTTTCGGAAGTAAGTGATCGAATTGAGAAAGTTGCCTTTGATGTAGTTCGTTTTAATGACGATGATGATGCAAGCAGACTATGGCAAATTCAAAGCGCCGATGATGGGGATTATATTGTAGCTTTGTATGATGAGGCAGAGGAAGCGCAAAAAAAGACAGCTATAACATGGGAAGTGTCATTAAACAAGACAGCCTCTGTTGTTGAGATATATTACAAAGGCGCTCCAATAGTTAAAGTTGCTGCATCGAAATTAGGCATACCAAGCAATGAGATATCTATGGTATCTTCATATTTACCAAAGAAACTAGCAGAAAGCAAGAGGCTTGTAATGTCTTTGCTGAGCGAAACTGATGAAGCAACCAAGGCGGAAATACTTAAAAAGTACCCGGAATTAGCCTAAATAGGAGCAGGTGATTTTATGTCCATGGATAAAATAGCAAAATTAGCAGTATCTATTGCAAAGACGGTCAATGAAAGCGAAAAGTTCATGACTCCGGTACTGGCTTCAAAATTAAAGAAATGCACGGTCGCGTTTCCAAATGATCAAACAGTTATTATGATGGCTAACATAATTAATAAATTGTCTAATAAGCAACCATTTATTTCTCGTGGCGAATTGAAAAAAATGTATAATCAATTCTATACACGAAATACAAAATGTGCGGAGCTTTTGCACGAGGAACTTGGCGAGATAAAAAACCTTACAGAGCCAACATTATATCAACGAGATTCTGGGAAAGAAATTGATACCTCTAATTGTGCAGATCAGGTACTTGCAAATGCTTTAGAGAGTGTATTTGATAGCTCTAAGCAATTGAAATTATATGGGAAATCAGTTGCTGAGAAGGCTACTGGTTTAGTCCGACGAACTTTAGATATATACAATTTAAAAGCTTCGAATGTAAATGTTGAAACTGGCAATGCTAATTTTTTGGTTATAAAAGCAGATTATGACACTCCAAAAGGCAAGACAAGTTTTTATGTTCCAATTGAAGTTTCAGGAAATGATATAAATGAATCGCTAGTGTTTTTGGGCAATGCTGGTTTGAAAGAATTGAACCATGTAAATGTTAAGCAATATTTATATTCTCATGCAGGAACAAAATTAAAGATTAATGCAGAAAATATTTTAAGTGTTTTACAAAAGGCCGCATCGAGTAATACTGGGATAAGCGATGCAGAATTAGCTTTGGCACGATTTAAGGCAGCGAAATCAGCGAAGACCGGGTTATTTGCAAATCAAATAACTGGACAATCTATGGACAATGCGGCTTCTGCAGATGTTTCGACTCCAAGATTAGAGATTGCCGATACTTTTGAAAACAAATTAAATTCTAATGTAGGTGTTGCTGAATTTAATTTTGGTCAAGATAGTGTAAAAGCAGGCGCAGAGGTAGTTATCAGGGTATTAGCTGGATTTGGGCATAAAAACCCACAAGTTAAAGTATCTGGATCTGACAGTAGCGCGATATTTTATGCTGTTTCATTAGATGGTGGAAAAGTTGGGTTTACAGTTCCGGTGAAAGTAAATGCCGGAAAAGTTAGTCTTCCAAGCATAATACTGTGCAACGGGTCATTATCGAAGTTTAGCGCAGAAGTAATTCAAAACATGTATATTGAAAATGAGTCTGATTATAAGGCTTCTGCAATCGCTTCTCCTTTATATGATCTGAAGCCGAGCGATCTGGTAAATCAAGTTCGTGAAGCAATGCAAATTCAAAATATTGCAAGGGCCGAGGACGCATTGAATGTTTTGAGGCAATCTGGGGACGCAAAGGCATACGCAGCCGCCTTTATATTATTTAAGGGTGGGCTGGGCGTAAAACAAGCTGAGGCTCCAAAATCGAAATGTGGCATGGTAATTAAGGCATCAACAAGCAAGCATGAAGTTTGCGGGCACACGGGTCTACCATTACACAAAGTATATCAAGATCAACATGGAAATTGTTGTCCGCTATATCGTCGAGGGATGGCCGAATCATATGAAGGCGCTTATTTTATGAACAGTAAAATATTCGGGTAAAAATGAGCTTAAACCAAACGGCAAAATTATTAGTAATTAAATACGCTGCGGAATTATTTGATCCAAAAGCTTCTGCTGAGGCATTGGAAAAACTTATAAAAGATAATTTTGCTAAAATGTATCAAAAGTTTATGCTTGAATATAATGGAAATTTATCACAATTAAAGCAAGTATATAATTTTCCTCATTTAGAGAACCTTCACACTGTTTTTGCCAAGTTAATTGCTAATATCGACAAAATAAGCATAGTAGAATTAAACAGTATTGGTATTGAGCTTATTGAAAAAATTGAAGATATCAGATCAAAGCTTAATGATTTCATAAAACTAAATAAAGATGACCCTGCGTTTGTGGCATCATTTATGAGAAAGCGCGTGGCTAGTACTGTTGACAAGGCCTTGGAAAGTTTAGAGAAAGATATAGTTAGGCAGCTGGATTATATTTACGCTGGAACGCATGATGTTAAATTACCGTCTATTACACACGAGTATGGTGGTATCCGCACATTGCCAAGTGGAGAGCATCTTACAAAGCGTCGGCGGATGACACAAACTCCGCAAGAAATTGAAATGCTAGTATTAAGATTTGGCGAATTTTATGGTGTTAGTGGAATGGAAACCTGGGGTAAAATAAGCAATAAAGATCATGATTTAGCTGAAAGTCTTATTACCGCATTTCTTGGAATGAATAAAGCTACCAGGGATTATAAAAAATCAGAAGATTATGATCCGAAAAGTTTAAAAAATAAAATATTAGAACAGAAGTTATTAGAATCAAAAGTTAAGCCTGAATTAAAAAAACAAGTTAATCAGCTATTGGAACGAGGTTAAAATGAGAATTGCGGAAATGTTAAATGCAATGGCTTCTTGGCTTGAAGATCCGAATAATGAAGCAATTTTAATTTCGGAGTATGATGAAGAGTGTTTAAAAACTGTTGCCGAGTCCTGTATTGAGGCAGCTGCATTGCTTAAAAAGGCGGCCAATAAAGTAGAATCGATTGAGCCTCAACCAGAATCGGCTATAACCGCCGAATCTTTAGATAAATTAGTGGATATTGCAAACGCTTTTGATGCGTCAGGGGATCCAGAATTAGTTGTTCAGGCTTCAGTTTTAGATGAATTATTACTTACAATTGCAGCCCCGCCTAATGCTATAAATAATAAACGTGCAGCTGACGATAAGAGGCTTGATACATTACGAGAAAAATATCAGGGAACGACTGATACTTTAAAAGACATGAACAAGGTTATTGAGGCAGAAAAAGCAATTGAAGATAGTAAAATGACAGAGGCAACTATTTTAGATGGTTCGTTAAGCACACGTACATGTCCAGACCATCCAGGTGCACAGATGGGCAGAGTTGACGAATATACTTGGCGATGTGAGATGGATGGTAAAACATATAACTATCAAGTAGGGTTTGACCTTGAAAATGGAATGAAAGTTCCAGGTGGTGATGTTGCAAATCAAACAAAAATGGATATTCCAGAAACTCATGCAATTTTTGATGATCGAGAGAGTCGCCTTGGTGGATACAAACCTTAATTACAAGATATATATACAATGAAACAGTAAAATTACCGGTTTTCTGCCGGTAATTTAATTTTACGGGTAAATAAAAATGGCAATTCAACCGAGTAAAACGGCAATGATAAAAATATTAGATCACCCAGATAGGGAAGAGATAATATCAAAATTAGTCATTGGGATACCTGGAAAAGATATTCATGATTGGTTGAAGGCTACATACACTAATGTCAGCGATAATAAGTTTGTATTATCTGAAAAGGCGATAAAAACTTTTCAAGATAACTATTTAGATATGTATACTTATTTAAAAGAAGATATTGCAAAAACTAAAACGGCTATTACAAACAATACGTCGGAAACATTAGAGTTGGCGGTAAGAAATAATTCTGCATATAAGACTGCGATGTTAGAGATGGCTGGTCAAGAAATTGATGCTAAAAAAATGATAATTAATTTATGTTTTGCTATCGAAACTCGTATGGCCCAGGTTTTCGATTCAATACAACAAGATCCTAATAATATAAACACTCGTATTGATCGTTTAATGATTGAATATGCAAATACATTGGGAGTTGTGTTAGAAAAATATTATAAGTTTGTCGAGCATGCACCAGATCAAATAATTCAACATAATATTACATTGCAAGCAGTAGATCAACATATCTCAATATTTCATGATGTTATAAAGGATATATTGTCACAAATGGATGTTGAATCAGCAATGTATTTTTTGGAAGTTTTCAATGAAAGAATGTCAAAATTAAAAAATCCAAGTGACGCCATGCAATTAAGCCCTGAGGCCAAGTTAGCTGAAGTTAAAGTATTAAATGAAGATATACATAAGAAAATAAATGGAATCGATAATAAATAAACTATATTAATGATATCGATGGTTTAAAAAAATGAAAAACAGAGCTTATCCAAATTATGATAGTTATATGTCAATCGGTCCAAAATACGATACAAAAAAGTGGATAGATGCAGTAAAAGACATTTATTATAAGACACGAACAGGGCTTGACAAACAATCGGCTGTTTCAGCAACAATTGGGGCATGGGATGATGTGGAGCAGCAAAATTTTTTTAATTGGCTCAGATTTTACGAGGAGGGAACTCACTTGAAATATAAATACGCGCAAAGTTGGTACGAGGGAGTTCAACCCGGATATTTTTTACCAGTTAGAAAAGATCAAGAAGAAGATAAAAATGAAGTAAAAGATCTTGATGAGCGATCTGCTGTAGAAAAAAAGAAAATTATAGAACATCAACGTAAAAAAGTTATTGGACGTCTTGATTCTGCCGAAAAATTATTAAGATCGGATGAAGGTCTACTTTTTGCAGGTAAAGAGTTGGAAATGCTTTTAGAAATTATTTATCAATTAAAAAAGAAGATTCAATTAATAAATAAAAAAAGCGCATCAACAAAATTATATTCAGATATTATTGTTCGAGAGGCAAATATTTTAACTAAAAAAGGGTTTTCGGAGGCCGCTGACTTATTATATAAATTGGCTGATGAAGCAATTCCGACTACACCATCTCCAGCTCCGCCAACACAAATGTCAGGATTACCAACAACTGTTCCGGGTACTCAAGCAGATGCAGGCTCACCTCCAAGTAATCCCTCCCCAGATATGATTACATCACAAGAGCCAGAAGAGCCGGTCTCTAATGGCATGAAGGGTTTTCTTGATGGTCTTAAAGGTGGGACAATTACTGATGAATTGGATGTTTTGGATACGGAAGACTTGGTTGTTGAGGCCCAGGACGCGGCTGAACCAAAAGCACCAATTGAGCCAGAAATTCCGTCCAAACAATTAGAGGTCGAGGCTCCGGCAAGTTCAGATGAAAATTTAGAGGTTGTTGATAAGGCACCAAGTCAATTTGATAGTATAATGGATTCAGCTTTAAAGAATCTAACGATAGAGGACGTTGTGTTTAAGCTTGAAGATTTAGCAAAAATCTTTAAAACAAGAGAGATTCCAAGGCAATTAGCGATAGTTGATATGATGTTAGATACATTGGGACTGGCATCATTTTTCCCATCATTAGCAGAAGCAACAAACAAATCTCTAGAATCCAATCAATACGTATTGACTCGCGTTGAAGATATTTTATCAAAACTTCGAGGGACCCTGAAATCTAGAGATGTTGATTTAATGTCTGAACATAGTCAAGCATCAAACCCTCAAATTGAAATTGCAAAATCTCATCTAACTGATCAAGAAGAGAAAGACAAAGCTAAAAAACAAATGAGAAAAGATCTGGAAAACAAGTCTCTTGAAGAAAAGGTAAAGGAGGTTCCGGAAATAGAAATTGAAGAGGATTTGGGCCAACCTGTACAGGCGCCTTCTCCTCCAATAGCACAATCACCAGAACCATCCGCAGCTCCATCCGCAGCACCAGTGCCAACTAAATAATAAGGCTTTGTGAAACTAAAATATATTATAGATCTAATGAGTAAAATAGCTTCCGAAAAAGGGTACTCTACTCCTTTTGTATGTGGAGGTGCGTCTCGCGATAAGTTAATGGGAAGGCTAGATAATATTTCTGATCTTGATATAACAACCGGCGATAAATCGGTAAGTTTATTGGCAAAAGAAACGTCCTTAAGATTAGGGAAAGATTATAAAATCACTGCAAAAATAGCTGATGACGGGCACTCATCTATATTTATTGGCGGGTTAAAGATTGATTTTTCTTCAAATTTTAATACGCCAAACATAGATAATATATTAAAGCGCAAAGGAATTAAAGCGCCCACAGATATGCAACGAGAAATTTATAGCAGAGATTTTACATGTAACGCCCTTCTCATGTCATTCGATCTTAAAACAATTATAGACCCTACAAGCTGCGGAATAAAAGATATAAAAAGTAAAAAAATTGTTTGTTGTCTAGACCCCTCAACAACACTAATGGCAAACAAAAATAGGGTAGTTAGAGCTATTTATCTTGCCGCAAAGCTTGATTTTGATGTTGATGATAAAATAATATCTTGGATAAAAGCAAATCCGGAGTCTGTTAGGTTTGCATCTGAAAAATCATTAACTCAAAAATTAAATAAATCAATGGATTACAATCCTGATAAGACGTTAAAATTACTAGATAAAATGGGCTTATGGAATTATATTCCGATATCAGAAAAATTATATCCATATTATATAAAAAGAATTAAGGAGGAGAAAAATGGCCAGTAAAAGCAAATCTCCTCGTGTTTACACTAGGCCGCCGGTATTTTTCAAGAACTATGATTTATACGAAACTGAGGGTGTTAACGGCCCAGCCAAACAAGGTCCCGGAACAGGTTTTTTTTCAAATATACATAAATACAAAAGTGTATCAGATTTTTTGAAGAAAAAACGAAATCGAAAAAATAGAAAACGAAAGCTTGCTTTGCTGGCATTTGCTGCTGATAAAAATAATATAGATTTTATTGATGATGAAAGTGTTAATACTATACCATATGAAGAGGTTTTGCAGATCGGGCTTCTTGATAATATTAATCCAGAATTAACAGATAAAGATGGTCATCCTATTAGTAAATTATATTATGGAACTGAAGATAGCCCGGATCCAATTAAATTTAATCCTTTTGGCATTCAAGATGGAAACGAGAGGGTTATAGACGAAGAGCCTGCGGAAACTAAAAACTTGTATTATGGAATAAGCAATACTGAAAAATGCTTTAAACCAACTGGCGTTATATTGCCATAATTATGTATATAATAGAGCACATCTTTAATTTAGAGGCCACAAAATGGAATTTCAATCAAACGCGCATGATATTGAAGAATTGGTAATAGAGGACGATAGTTCCGCTATGCCAGTAATGGTTGCGCCGATTACGTTAGAAGTAGAAGAGGCTCTAATGCACGAACATCACGAACCCCACCAGCATCATTTTGAATGTCCTGAAGAAATGATGGAGGTGTCTGAGCCTGTACAAATAGAAATTGTTATCGAAGATCTTGGGTCTATTCCGGGTCTTAATGGAAAATTAGATCCTGAAAAAGAAAAATTACTTGAGGTTGTTGAAGACGTTAAAGAGCCTGTAAAAGATGAAAAGGCGGATACAAATGACGCTAAGTCTTCAAAAAAAGCAGATCATTGGAATTGGTCATCAAAAGGAGCCGAAGGTTTCTTAGAATGGATACAAGATAGATTTAAATCAGTTCCCAAGCACAGCGGATTTGATAGTTCGGGTATTGAAAGAGCTTCGGCATATCTTGAAAAGCTTGATAATGAAATATCAAAAGCTATGAGAATGGATCTTGATGGCGAATTAGATGCTGATAAAATTGAAGATGTTCGTTCTAAAATTGAGGACGGCATTGAGCGGCTTGAAGAGCGTTTAGAAAAAATAAAGAAAAAGACAAAAAAGAAGAAGGCTAGTGTTAATTCTGAAATAGTTAAAGAGGCTCAAAAGATTACCGGTGTTCAAGGCATTTATGTTACCGTTCCTTTATTAATTTCAAGTATTGCAAGGACTTGTATCAACGGATATATTTCTGCCGGTCATGATATAGAGGGCACGTTTAGTGGGCTATGCAAAAAATATAAACTAACAGATCGTGAAAAGACGGAAACAATTCAATTAATTTCTGATATGGGGTTTCCAGTTAGACTTGATAGGGGTCTGATTGGCGAAGAAGATGTTGATCGTACATCGTCTGATAATGTTGATTGGTCAGCTCAATTCAGCTCATAAGGAACTTTATGTCATATTCTAGGAGACAGTTGCCATTAGTAATTCGAGAGTCCGAGGCGTCAAATTCAGAGGATAATTGGATGAATGAATTTGAAAAAAATCTCGAGAGGAATGCAGTTGAGCCTCGTCGAGAAAAATCCATATATGAACAAATTGTTTCAATAATGGATACTAAAAAATCAAAATTTTCATCAGTAGAGGCTGCTGTTAATGATATGCAAGAGAGAAGCGGGTTAGTTGCTTATAGAAATAAAGTTAAACAATCTGGACAAAGCTACACAAATAAGCTTGCGTCTAAAGAGCCACTTGTATTTGTCAGGGTGCCGGCAATTAAAAAAACAATCGAGAACTTTATTCAAGACACAAAGGGTAATTCAACCATACCTGCTATTGTTGGAAAAATAAAAGAGCTTCATAGAAACGATATTGCTGATCCAAAAGATTGGGAAGATGATAATTTAATTATTTTTATTAGCAATATGAATATGGAAGAAAAAAATAAGAATTCTGTAAATGACGCTCAATATAATAATCTTGGTAGAGTGATGCAGGATGCTCACGATGCTGATATTGATCCTTCAAATGATGATGCGTTCAGAAGTTTGTTACCCGCCACAAAATAATTAAGGAAGTCGCGGCGTCAATTTAATTGTCATGTCAAATGCAAGTGATAAGAATGAATTATTTCATAAATTAAGAAAGTCCCTTTTAAATCTTGATCCGGTAAGTTTTGCGGAACATTATTTAACTCTTGAAGGCGAGCCGTTTAGATTAAGTGGTAATGGATATAAGCCATTTTCGGACGTATATAGATATGTCGGAATCAAAGCGTTAGATAAGGACGCGAAACCGGTTGTTATTGTCAAGGGTCGTCAAGTTGGTGGAACTACAATGGCCGCCGCCCTTGAAATGTATTTTATGGGCAGCGGATTATTTGGAGCTGGAAATAAGCCGCCAATCAGAGTTATTCACGCATTTCCACAGTTAGAGGTAGCTGCTGCATATTCAAAAACTAAACTTAATCCAATGATTAGTTCTTCTTTAATAGAAAATCAAACAGATAAAAAGGGTGTAAAAATTAAATCGTATATGCAAAATTTAATTGATACCACCACTGCCACCAATGATTCATTACACTTTAAGCAATTTACCGGAGGAAATCACATTTGGATTGAGTCAACTGGTCTAGACGCCGACAGATTACGTGGTCGTAGTGCTGACGTTATTTTTATGGACGAAATTCAAGATATACCACAAGATGCAATAAACAACGCTACAAAGATGTTGGCGCAATCTAAATATGGCCCAAGAAATCAAGGGGTTCAGGTATATTTCGGAACTCCAAAGAAAAAAGGTTCTATTTTTCATAAAATTTGGCAATCATCATCATTACAGTATTATTATTTAGGCTGCACAAAATGTAAAAAGAATTTTCCATTATATACGCCCGAGTCAGATGCATGGGAAAAGATTTGGCTTCATGGATTTATTGTTAAGTGCACACACTGTGGATTTGAGCAAGATAAAAGAATATCGGCCGAAAGCGGTAAATGGGTGTCATCAAAAGATTCCGAAGAGTGCGAATATGTTGGGTTTCATCTTAATCAGCTTTATATGCCAAACTTTACAAAAGAAGATGTTCTGAAACAAAAACCTGGTGTTAGTCCTACTGCAACAGAACGGTCTTGGCAAAATGAAATCTTAGGAGAGTTTTTTCAGGGAGATTCAAGCCCAATTACTCCGGAAGAAATAAGAGAAAAATGTGGCGATGTTGAAAGAAAACTAAGGGCTAGAATAGTTCCTGGAGAAGAAAATATGGTTCTTCTAGGGATAGATTATGGTGCAAGAGCAGATTTAGAGCAGTTGGCAAATCCAGATAAAACATCTATGAGGGGCCAATCATATAGCACCGCAGTTGTTTTGACGCTTAAGGGGCCTGGATTATTGTCAATAGAATTTGCAACAAAATTTAAAAGAAATGATTTAGAGAGCAAAAAAGGTATTATAGACCAAATAATGAGGCAATATAGCGTTAATCTCGCCATTGGGGACATCGGGTTTTCACAAGACTTTTCAACAATAATGCACACAGCTTATGGTGATAGATATTTAGTTTCAAGGGCTCATAACAAGATTAACGGCAATATTAAATACACTGCAGATGCATTCCCAAAAGAAATTGTATTTGAAAGAGATTATTATATCGCGGAATTGCTTGAATTAATGAAAGCTGGAAATATTAGATTTCCATTGGGTGATTTTGAAAAAGTTGGCTGGCTAATAAATCATTGTTCAAGTATGGAAATTAAACCAATGATATCTAAATATGGAGACCCTACAATACATTATGTTAAAGGATCAACTCCAAATGATGGGTTTATGGCTCTGTTAAATGCTTATATTGCTTATAAGTTTTTGATAACTGACGCATTTACAAATAAAAACCCGTCTTTTAATTTTTCCAATAATTCTTCTAAAACAGCTACAAATAAGCCTTTGGCAGTTTTAGGACATATATCAAGAAAAATGTAATATGCTGATATAATTATAGATAGAATATTAAGCCAAGGCCATAATGTCAAATTTTAAATCAAATACCAAGTATGTTCAAAGAAGTGAATCTATAAATAGTCCGAAAAATAATCAAATTCCTAATGTTAGCGCAACGATGGCAAACGCAGTGTCTAGCGAGCGACGGAGTTCATTGGCGCAAGAGGTTGAGCAAGGATTATTTAAAGACGGATCTTCATCAGCATTAAATAATTATAATATTACTAATGCGTCGAATGTATCTGCTTCAATTGGATTTAAAAAACAAAGCCAAGTGACAAGTAGCGGCGGTGGGTTTAAGGGCACAAACGATACTGTAAAGCAAACGCCAGAAATATATTCTCCTTTATGGTTAAGCAGCAACTTGAACCTTCCAAGAGATCGTGCTACAATAAATGCATGGTGTCGAGCATTTTACGCATTAAATCCATTTGTTCATAATGCAATAAGCCTTCATAGCACTTATCCAATCAGTAAATTAAATATAAAGTGCCCTAATAAAGAAGTTGAAAAGTTTTTTAATGATATGATTGAAGAGACTGACTTGATGAATGTTTGTGTTCAGATTGCCCAAGAGTTCTGGTTACTTGGGGAATCATTTATATATGCAGAGTTAGATCAAAGCCGCGGAAAATGGAGTAGGTTTTTAATTCAGAATCCAGACTATATGATCGTTAAGAAGACTGCGGTTGCTAGCGATCCCATTATAATGATGCGGCCGGATGAAGGTTTGAAAAAAATAGTACAGTCAAATAAGCCATCAGATTTAGCTCAACGAAAGCAGTTGAACCAGCATATAATTGATTGCGTTAAGAGGGGCGACAATATTCCGCTTGATAACTTCCATGTATCTCATTTGGCAAGAAGAATTAGTCCTTATGAAATTAGAGGCACTGGGCTGCCTGTTTGTATATTTAGACAACTAATGTTATTTGATAAATTAAGAGAATGTTATTCTGATGACACGGAGGTTTTAACTGATAAAGGGTTTAAAACTATTGATCAGTTAACAGAATTAACAACTAGCGTATCTATTAATCCAAATTATGTTAATGGCATTGATTTAGATGAAAACGGAAAAATAAACTCCATTTTGACCATGAAAGAAAATTTTAAAGTTGCATGCGTTAATCCAGACACAAATGAAATAGAATATCATAAGCCAACTGAGCTTCACATGTCACATCATGAAGGAAAAATGCTTCATTTTACTGGTAAAAAAATTGACACATTAGTTTCCCCTAATCATAAAATGTGGGTAAAAGAACAAACAAATGGTGTTTGGGGAGAGAGCATAAAACGGCCTGCCCAAGATCTTCTTTTTAAGAAGAAATATTATAAATTTAATTCTAAATCAAAATATGTTTCTGGTGAATACATAGATAATGTAGCTATTTATAATAAACATATCCCTATTAAGCTTTATCTTAAAGTTCTTGGATACATTATATCTGAAGGTTGTGTTTATGAAAATTCTAAAAATGACCGTTATGATGCTGTTATATGTGTTAATCAGTTAACGTCTAGTAGTTGTTATAAAGATATGAGACAATCATTTGAGGCATTTGCTGATAAATTAAATGTAAAATGTTGTTCATATATCGATATTAAAGGTTCTGGATATTCAAAAAATACTCCAAAAGAAAAATGGGAAAGTAGAATTCACGGAAAAGATTTAGTTAAATATTTTAAAAATGAAATTGGTACTAGCGGGTCCACCCGGTCAGAACATAAACATTTGCCCCGTTGGGTACTTAACCTTAGACCAGATCTTCTTAGTATTGTTTTAGATTCATTAGTATCTGGTGATGGTTCAAAAAGTCAAAGTAAATATGGCACTGAATCTAAGTCATTTAAATATTCAACTATTTCCAAGCAACTGGCTGACGATGTATATGAATTAGTTTATAAAATCGGATTTGTTCCAAATATTTGCGTTTCAGTTGCAAAAAAATCTGATGGACGAATTGTAACAGAATATATTGTTATGTGGTCAGATACAGATTATGGCAACGAACCATTGGTTTATACTGGAACAAAAAGCAAAGATGGGGCTGGTGGTGGGGCAATAATTAATGAAATTGATTATAATGGAAAAGTTTGGTGCTTTGAAGTTCCAACAGGATTATTTATAACAAGACGTAACGGCAAATTAGCTATTCATGGAAATAGTAAATTTGCTCAAGCTGACGGTATGATCAATCCACTAACTTTAGTTAAGGTTGGAGGGGGAGCCGGCGATTATAAGCCAACTCACGCAGATTTAGATGCTTGGCGCGAAATCTTTGAATGTCATGATGAAGAAACTGAAGTACTTACAGATAGTGGGTTTAAAAGGTTCGATGAAGTAATACAGTATTCTGAAATTATGGACGGAACTTATAGCTACCCAATTTGTTTAGCTTATCCAAAAAATAATGTAAAAATCGCTTGTTTTAATCCTAATAATGAAGAATTGGAGTACCATACACCTACAGGCGCGAGCGTATATAATTATGAAGGGGAGATGTATCATTTTTCTAACAAAAAAGTTGATTTGAAAGTCACGCCTAATCACAAATTATGGGTTTCAAAAAGAGAAAATGGATCAAAATATGGGTCATGGCATAAATTATGTGCCGATAAATTATTAATTAATAATTATCATAAGTTTAAGTCACATATAAAGTGGACGGGGAAAGATATTGTGTCCACTAATATTTGCGATAAAAGCGTTCCAATAGAAAATTATTTAGAGTATATTGGATACCTATTAAGTGAAGGCTGTGTATATAAAAGCAGCAGAAATTACTATACGAGCATTTGCCAATCTACTATTACAGATAAAAAACATTATCCTAAAATGAGAAAGTGTTTAACTGAATTTGCAAAATTATTAGACATGAAAACTAGCCATTACATTAATAAAAATGGTATATGGTCAGGGAAAATATCCAATAAAGGTTTGTATGAGTACTTCAAAAATGAAATTGGAGTTGGCGGCGATTCAACATCTGCACATAAGAAAATGCCTAAATGGATTTTAGAGTTATCACCAAGATTATTAAAAATAGTATTATCGGCATTGGTTTGCGGAGATGGGAACGTTTCTTTTAGCAAATTAAATAAGCTAAAATTATGTAGATATACAACAATTTCTAAACAACTTGCAGATGATGTGTATGAAATGGCTTATAAATGTGGCTATGTTCCGCTTTTAGCAACATCAGCCAGGGGCACTAAAGTTTATGATATTTCTTGGTCTGAAGATATTAATGGCAAAGGCAGAACGCCATTAATTCATAAAGGCAATAGTTTAAAAGAAACAAATCCATTAATAATCGAAAACTATAATGGTAAAGTGTGGTGCTTTGAGGTACCAACAGGTTTGTTTATTACCAGGAGAAATGGGAAAATAACAATTCAAGGAAACTCCGCTCAATACGATAAAGACTTCAAGATTTTTACTCATGAAGGCGTGTCTGTAGAGAGAGTTGGGTATGGTCAAGGCATTTTAGATATTGGTAATGACATCACTCAACTAATAAAAGAAATATATGTAGGTTTGCAAGTTCCGTCAGTATTAATGGACGGAGGCTCTGATACTACATATGCTAATGGCGGCGTTGCGATGGATATTTTGCGCCAACGATATATGCAATTTAGAAACATGATGAGTATGTGGTTAAAAAGAAAAATTTTTGCACCAATATCACATATTCAAGGTTTTTATGAATACAAAAAGGGCAGCGGTAAATCAGAAAAACAATTAATAGTTCCTGAAATTGACTGGAATCATATGTCATTATTTGATGCCGGTGATTATATGAATGTACTATCGCAGCTAACACAGGGCGAAGGCGGACAAAAAAGAGTATCTTTGCACACGCTTTATCGTTCACTTGGGCTTGAATGGGAAGATGAACAGCGAAAAATGCGTAAAGAGGCAATTTCAGTTGCAATCTTAAAGAAAGAACAAGCCGCTTTGGATACAATGGATCTAAATTCTATACGTGCAATTACTGATGATGATGAAATTTTAGAGCCTGACAATGCTTCTGATTTTGCAAATGAATCCTCTGGTGGCGAAACTGCCCCATTACCTGGAATGGAAAGCTCGCCAACTACTCCACCAGCCGTATAAATTAAATTGTTATACGCACATTAATTAGCCATATTTTTGTATTACATTGGAAATGTGATTATAAGGAATATTTTATGAAAAAACAAGCGCAAAAACGAAGCTTAATGCATCGGTTAAAAGAAAATGTTGATATTTTCGGACATGCAGCAGAAGCCTTTAGTCCCACATTTGGAAAATTAATGGGTGAAATTCGTGAAGCAGACGAATCAGTTCGCAAATCATTATTAGAAGAAGATCCTAATCCAAAAAAATTACTTGATGACGCCAAGTCAAATTTTAATAGACGAGAGTATATGTCAGCTGTATCTGGTCTTGCTGCTTTTCATGACAAATTAGCCGGTGTAATGGGGGCTCTAAAAAGTTTATCTGCAAAGGTTGACGAGGCTCACAAAGAGTTTATTTTTAAAGATCTTCCAGATGACACATTATCAGGATTAAAAGGGCTAAGGCAAAAATTTGAAGCTAAAGCGGAAGTTAAATATCAATTAAATAAATATGCCGGCATTAGTGATTTATGGTATTCATTAACGACTGAGCGTGGCGGCGCATTAAGAGCATGGGAAAAACGATATCCTGCTAAGATGAAGCAATTAAAATCTCAAACACAGTCTTTAATAAATAAATCTGATGAATTATTTTCAACATTATTATCATCATTAAAAGATATGTCAAAAGCAAGGGCTAATCGTAATTTAGATGATTACGTCAAATCAGTTGATAGATTAATAGGAAAATATAATTCTTATGACGCAAACTTCAAAACATATTATAATGATAACGTTAAGGGGTTTTTAGATAAATTAGTTGCGGCGGAAGAAGCGAAAGCGGCGGAAGAAGCGAAAGCGGCGGAAGAAGCGAAAGCGGCGGAAGAAGCGAAAGCGGCGGAAGAAGCGAAAGCGGCGGAAGAAGCGAAAGCGGCGGAAGAAGCGAAAGCGGCGGAAGAAGCGAAAAAATTATTATCGGTCAAAACTCCAGATATTGGATTGGGTGAACAAAATATAGTGTCTGAAAAGCCATCATCAACATCAGGGGCGTCACGTTCATTTGCACCTGCGCCTGGATCTGAATTGGATAAGACTGTAAGCACTCTACCATTTGCAAAAACACAACCAATTCCAGCTATAAAGATACAGCCTGAGCCAATTAAACAGCCAAGCTCATTCCCAAAGACTGTCCCATCGCCAATCTTACCACAAATAAATCCTGAAAAAGTATATGATCAGGTTATGAAGGGAAAAATACCTCAGGCAATTGTTCCAAAACAAATTGCGGAAACTGCGGTAGAAACTATAATTCCTCCGGTAAAACTTAATCAGCCTGAGCCAGAATCAGATGAGCCTGCAAAAATTGAAGAAGATGCATTAAAAACTGATAAATCTCCTGCAACAATGCCGACAAGATACTCCAATTTTATTAACACCTTGCAAATATTTTCAAATGAAAGCCCTGAAGTGCTGGCAATGGAAATATCAAAATTTGCCAATTCAATTAAACGTAGTGATAAATTAACAAGCTTAAAATTATTTGCTATTGTTGAAGGCATAAAAAATGGGTAATCGTGTAGAAAGAGTTCAAACAAACGTCTCCCAGAATGATGTCATAAGCGCTATGATTGAAGCCTGGAAAGAGTTGTTTGGTACTATGCCTTATAGAGAACAAATAGCTCTATTATTATCACAAAATGATTTAGAAACCGGGCATAGAAAAAGCATGTGGAATTATAACATTGGTAATATAACTACCAACGGAAAAGGTACATATGACTATTTTGATAATCTTACCACTAGTGAACAAACTAGCCCTGGAGTATGGAAAAAAATGCGTCTTAAGTATAGGGCGTATCCGTCTTTAATCGAAGGGGCAAAAGACTATTTACAATTTTTAAGTTCCGGGCGATACCAAAAATCCTGGCAAAATGTGCTTCATCCAGACCCGGCAGCATTCGCAAAATCATTAAAAGATGCCGGGTATTATACTGCTGATGAGGCACCATACTCAGAACATTTAAGTAGTTTATTTAAACAATATACATCTACGAAAGAACATAGGCCTGATGCTGACCACAGTCATTACACGCAAAAAACACATACTAATAATGAAGGCCCAGGTGTAAAGGGGTGGCTAATTACACAGCTAAATAAAATGCTTGATTCATATTTAAGTGCTTTTGCCAATAAATTACCGTCTAATAATTATTTAATAAAGATTAGCTCTAAAAATATATATAATTCGGCAGAGTTTTCTAGAATATTATGCGAGGCTTTAGAAGAGGAATTTGGTGTAAGAACTTATTCATACACAGATAATAAAGATATTGAGATAGAGTGTGCTGCCAATTTAGATAAGAAAAATATAGAATTAGCTTGTAATGAAGTATTAAATATGTTTGAAAAATCTGCCGGTGTTTACGATATAAAAACGGAATTATTAGATAGCGATAAATCAAGACTAAAGTTTATAGATTATAATAAGTCATCAAATAATTATCGTATGTTTAGAATAAACCAATATTTAGTCAAAGGTTAAAATGGCAACGGAAAAAGATTGTTTAGATTTGATTCAAAATACTCCTACTAGAGATAGGACTTTTGCGGAATTTGTATCAATATTATTTAAGGATAAAATAGTCGAGGTGTATGTTGGAGATTCATATGAAGATATTAAATTAGAACAACATTCTCAGCAATATCCAGCTATATTCTGTGGCAAGGTTGTCGGAGCATATAAAGAATGTTTGATTCTTATGTCCGCATATTCTGAAGGTAATGAATATAAAATGGGAGGGATATTTATTGTTAATGAGCGCGCCATAAAAGCATTACGAGAAGCGTCTACTAAAACAAAAATATCTGATATGTTTCTTGATAGCGAAGATTCAGTTAGTGTAGCTAAGAGATTTGGTTAAAATGGAAACATTGATAAAAATTTCTTATATTAAAAAATTACCCAATGGCAAATATAGAGTTTTATCAGAAAAAGGAAAGAATTTTGGAACATACGATTCTAAGGAAGCTGCAGAAAAAAGATTAAAACAAATAGAAATGTTTAAGTATATTAATAGATATAAAAAAATTAAAAAAGCCAGTGATGATAGGATTGATCTAACTGATATTGAAGATTTCAGCTTATCTGCTGTAATGAGAAAATTAAACAAGCAATTGTCAAAAGATGATATATTATGTTTTTTCAAAGTTTATAAAGAACATTTTGATGTTGCAATAACAAAAGAACTTCAAAAACCCGAAGTGTTAGCATTAACAAAAGCACTATTAGATCTTAATAAGGTAAAGAAAATAAAAATAGATAAAAGTATAATCAAGGAAGCAGCCATAGCTGAACTTGGTGATGCTGCTCAAGTTGGTCAATACCTAGCCGGAATGATTAAATTTCTCATGCAACGAATTTCATTGGAAAACAGACAAAAATCAATTAATGGATTAAAGCAAAAATTGTATATTTTGAATGAATCTGAAATTGCTGGAAAAAAAATGCCAGCATCAAGTGCAATTGGCCAGTCAATCACATTAGTTAAACACATTCTATTTAGTCATGATTCCAGGTATATTAGAGAGGTCATAAATAATATTGTGAGAAATTTGTGATTAATAGGTTTATAAGAGTAGTTGATGGGTTATATAGAGGGTCTGCTCCGTCAGTTAAAGACGTTGTAAATCTAAATAAATTATATGGTGTTAATAAAATAGTGAGTTTGGATCAATTGGCAGGAAACAGAATAAATAAAATATGCAAATTGTTAGGAATTAAACATATAATTATTCCTATGAACGGTGCAAAGTCTTCTATTATTAATTTATTAAGCCATGATATAAAAAAATTATTGTTGAATGACGGACCTACTTTTGTTCATTGCCAAGAAGGTAAAGATAGAACCGGGTTTATTATTGCTTTATTTAAATGTAAATATATGGGAGTATCATTAGAAGATGCGTTAGCAGAAGCAATTGGTCTTGGATTTGGATACGGAATTGATCCATTATTTACAAAGCTATATATAGGTATACTTAAAAAGCTATGTGTTGATAATAATTCCGCTGACACTACCATTGTTGATAATGAAAGAGAATACATGCAAGATGGGCGATCATCTGCTTTAGATCATGCTGACAGAGGCTCATTTGCTCCATATATGAGCATAACGAGGCAGTTTCCATATGATCCACCATATAACTATGTTTATGATCAAGAGCCTACAAGAGAAAATTTTAGGCAGCCAATAGAGCCGAATGAGCCACATGGAGAGCTTCCCATGGTTGGACAATACGACAATGCCTCTGGAGTTAAAGGAGTTGGGCCGGTTGAAATTGGGACAGGGTTTCTAAATAGTTAGTAAATTAATTAACCTCAAAGAGAATTAAACCATCCGGCATCATACATTACAGAATATATTTGTCCAAGAGTAGCCCAATCAATATCTGCCGACAATATATTGCTTAATGAAAAAACCTTAATATAAGTTATCTCCGTGTCGTTCTCGTTACCATATGATTCGTTTATTCTTGATACAAAGTATTCAAGCTCTTCTCGACTTAATTCATAACTAAATACAAATGACTTATGAGCTGATAATGTTCCAGAAATTTGTCTCGACCCAACCGGTTTTAATTTTTCAATATTAATATCAAACCCGGTTTCTTCTTTTATTTCTTGTATTATAATTTTTTCATTATTTAAACTATTATGTGATGATCCGCCTACATTTTCAATAACAAATCCATCTTTGGTGACGGCAGGTGATCTAAACTCACGAATTAATATAATTTTTGAATTTTCTAAATGTTTTTCTCTATGCCACATAACTACAGATGATATGTTTGTTCTAGATAAAACAAATTCGTTGGTTTTAACCCTATTTTCTTCGGAGATGTAGACATGTACTTTCAAGATCCACATAAATACAAAATCGCCGTTATTTGGTCTAAAGCTATATAAAACTCTTGCCCAATCTAATCTATTTTTTGCATTTGTTTGAGACTTATACCATTGTTGAAATGTCTCTGTTTTCCACACAAATAGGGGGACAAATCTTTCCCCTCCAGATCTTTCGGCTCCATCACCAATTTTATCAATAGCATCTTGCATAGTATCTGCTAATGTTTTTGAAAAAGGTATATTAAATTCTTTTGCATAAAATTCTTGATACGATGTTTTTTCTGCATCTGCAGGGCAGCCTAAAACAACCTTTCCGCTACCCTTCCAGTAGCCATACTCATCATTTGTTGTAAATGCTGGCAGATTTTTCAAGTCTCTCGGTATCCAAAAAACAATACAATCCGCAATATTTAAGCATTTATCTTCCCATTTTACCTGTTCATTATAATCAAAGTTTTCATTGGAAATCATATCGCGATTTTCCGGACAAAATATAACCCCGTCATATCCTTTATCGCGAAGTATATTGATGGCACCTTCTCGCCATGAGGTTAATTCTTTTTCTTGACCCGGGCGAAGTGATGGCCCTGCAAGAAATAAGCTCTTTTTTATTACTTCAGGTATTTCTTCGCCAGTGTATATAATTTCCATTTTAAAACCTCCAGCATATCTATATCTACAATATTAGTTATAATTTGACATATTTTTTGAACAAAATGTATAAAAAATCTTACATGGTACAAATGTCATATGATATATCGGATGCAGAAAAAATGCAAGCCGAGAAATCTCTTATGGCATTTAATAATACGCTTAACTTATTAAAGGTGGCGACAGATCATCTAAATGTAATGTTAACTCCATTCAAAGATAATCCTGATATTTCTTCAGAAGAAATATTTAATTTTCGCACTCAATTAAGAGATTTTCGAGACGATGCAATAGATAATTTTAATAAGTTTAAGTTGGCCGGCTTTCAATGTATAGTTTTAATGCAAATGTTTTCGTCAGATACACAAACCGTTAAATTAATGAAAGCGTTCGTATCTTCTATTGATGATCTTGAAGGTAATGTGAATGGTTTTGCGGAACAATTCTCTGATCTTAAAACAAAAGATTTTATAAAAAAAATTATTAATATTACGTTAATTATTAAGTCAAAGTGTGAAAAAATAGAGAATATTATTAATGATCGTTTAAAACCGCATATTAGAGAAAATATCTTATCAAAGACATGGATTAACGAAATAGATAATTCGAAAACACAATTAGATGCTAATAAACCGTTAATGGTAGATTTATTCAACAAAAACCAGAAAAAATAATGGTAATATTGATATATTACATTAGACCGTGCACTATATATATGATGAGAGATAAAGGTTGATAATAAAATGAGTTTTGTAAAAAGAGGTGATGCAGAAATTATATCAGTTTTTCAAGAAGAGAAATTGAATGATCAACAGAAAAAATCTGTTGAAGATCATCATAATAAACTTCCTAAAGATGCAAATAAACTGGAAGACGAAACGCTCAAGAAAATAGAGAGTTAATTTATGTCATTTATTAAACTTGGAGAATTAGTAGATATTAGCCTGGAAACATCGGAATCTGTTATACCTATGATTGATGACAGCGCTATTACAGAGCATTTTAAGCGATATGCGTTTGAAATGAAAAAGATTGCCCCAAAAGCTAATGATTTTTTATATTTTTCAGCTGTTATGATGCATTCTGCCGAAGCGAGCGCAATTAATCCAGATGGTTCAGTAAAAAAGACCGCAAATGGCGAGCCTGTAACAGTTGGGTGGGATACTTCTGGTGGCACTTGGAGATGGATAACAAATGACCCATCAGTTAAACCATATAAGAATAGCAATAATGATATTTTCCCGGAGTCAGAATTAATTAAAGCTTATCGTAAATGGAAAGATAAGCCTCTTTGCATTGATCACAAATCAGATTCGGTAGATTATGTTCGTGGGTTCATTGTTGATACTTATTATGATCGTGCGCTAAAACGAGTCGTGGCACTTTGCGCATTAGATAAGTTTAATTATCCTGACCTTGCACGAAAAGTTTCATCTAGATATTCTAATTCGGTGTCAATGGGTACTGCCGTTGGTCGCGCAATTTGTTTTGACTGTGGCCAAGTTGCAAGAGCTGAAAAAGATTTTTGTCAACATATGCGCTCAAAAACAAGTTATGGCGAAATAAATGTTGATTTAAGTCCAATTGAATTATCTATTGTTGTTAACGGAGCTGATCAATATGCAAAAATTAAACATATTATTGCATCAGCAAATGAATTAAATAGATATGTTGAAATGAAACGCGAAAGAATGGAAGAAATTAGCAAATCATCGGTAAAAATAGATGATATTATTCAAATTCGCAAAGAATTCGATGATGCAATGACAAAACTGGCAAATCTGGAGTCTGCAATAATCGAAGAAAAATCTGCCAAAAATACTAATGATACCGCATTAGTTCAAGCAAGTGGCGATATTTCAGTAGCAGAAACAGAATTGCCTGCCACGGATTTCAATATCTCACCACCTGCTCAAAGGCTTGCCGCTGATGATGACTGTTGTGGAGTTGATATCGTAAAGTTGAATGAGGTTGTTTCTTCAATTGAAAGTAATTTAACCTTCATCAAACAAAGTTTAGACAAGTTATCAAATTCTAATAATACAAACGAGGAAAATATGTCTGGATCAAAGGATAATGTTAAACAAGCGTACTTTCAAGGGACAGAAGAGCCAACTCCAGGCGAGGCAAAGTATTTAAAAGAGCCTCTAAATGAGAATCTTCGAACTGACGGCGACAAGCACATGATGGCCCAAGATACAGGACCGGTTGACGGACTATTTCCTGGCGATCTTGAGAAAAAGAAAATGCTTGCTCGTGCTCAGGCTGAAGAGCGGGCAATGCGCAGACAAACCGTGGTGGCAAAGGCAAAAGAGGCTCTTGAGAAGCGATCTTATTTTCAGGGCACTGAAGAGCCAACCCCAGGTAAACCGCAATATTCAAAAGATCCAATGAATCAAGATCTTCGTGAAGACAGCGATAAACAAATGGTTGGTGCAAAACCATTTCCGGGCGTCGGTAAAACTGAAGATCTTTATCCGGAAGATAAGAAAAAGAAGGAGCTTCTTCAAAGAGCATCTTTCCGCGCCAGATTTATAAAGGCTGCCAATAATGATGGCACTCATAATAAAGGTAATAGCGCATGGGAAGTTTACTCTGGAGATAAACTCCTTGTTTCTGCATCAGTTAATGAGTTAACTGGTAATCGTGCAAACGCTCTATATGCAGCTATTGCAACCAAAGATTTTGGCGCAAAATTAATTGAAGATGTTAAGACAGTTGGCGCCGCGAAAGTTAAGTCTCTATATAAGTCTGCTCAAGAGGCTGCTGTCGCTGAACCAGCTCCAGAGGCTCCAGCTCCAGAAGCACCAGCTCCAGAGGCGCCTGCAGTCGAAGCAGCTCCCGTCCCAGCTGACAATGATGGTCTAAAAGAAACCGTAGTAGATCTTAAAGACAAGTTAAAAGAAGTTTCATCTGATTTAGGCGAAGCCCTTGACAAGCTTCTAGATGAGCAAGCTGAAATGGGCGATATGGATAAAGCCGCTTCGCAAGAATCAGCTTCACTTAATAATATGCGTAAAGAACTAAACGGCGCCCTTGTAAACGCGCTTAAAGAATCAATCGCAGAGCTTAAGGATCGCGAAGAAGAGCTTACTCAAATTGCAGATCTTTCAAATAAGAACGAGAAACTTGCATCAGAAAACGATATGTTTAAGTCAATTGTTGAAGATTCAATTGAAGAAGCAAAAACTGTTCTAGCAGATTCTTTCAAGCTTATGACCGCTTTTGTAAAATATGCCCGTGGAACAGAAGCTATCGTTAAACGCGCAGAAATTGAATCTAAACTTACTCAACTATCCGATAATGGAGAATCTGATATGGCCGCATTAGATGATTTAATGAATGATGATAAGGATCTTATGAACCTAATCAATGATGTTGATGATGATATGAATGCACTTAAAGAAGAAATGTGCGCAGAAGATGACTCATCTGATTCTGCAACGGCTGATGATGTGGATACTGATATGGTCGCGGAAGCATCATTTAATTTAACCACAAAAGAAGGTCGAACTGCTTTCCGAGCTAAACTTGCTGCAGACACAATGAAAATGTCTCCAGTTCTTCATGAAGCGCATCCAAAGGGCGGTACAACTACGTCTCTTGATGTCAAACCAAGCGGTAATCTTGCAGAGGTTGAAGATCTAGAAGGTGTTCATGATGCAATGATGGACGTTGCTACTGCTCCACCAAAGGTTCGTAAAGAGGCTGAGGCGATACAATCTCTCATTGTATCCGGGCAATTAGACGCAGCCGATGTAGATGCCCTTGTTTCAGAGGGTCTTGATAAGGATGCGGTTGCTTATTGGAAGAAATATTTCGGTCAAGCAGGTTCAGAGGGCTCACAATTTGCAACAGAATTGGTTAAAGAGCATGCTAAGGCTAAGATGGAAAAAGAACTCGATGCATTTAAGGTTAAGATTGCACGAGCATATGAATTAACATATGATATGGTAGAGCGTGGTCTTTGTTCACGAGACAGGTCTTCAGTTTCCTCGCAAGTAGAAGAAATACTTAAGTCTAATAATGATGGCTTTGATTCTCTCAAGAGGGTAGTTGCTCGTCATGAACCACTTGCAGTAAAACAATCTGGTCGCATGCCGCAAGTTGGTATAATTGGTTCAGAAGAGTCATTTGTAAGCTTGGGCGATTCAGAAAACCTTTTATCACAACTATCAGCAGCATTTTCGGGTAATGGCAAAAGGCTCTTCTAAAGGAAATAATAATGGCAAAAAATAGCGTATCCGAATCAGTTGCTCGTGAAATGAATGAAACTCTAAATAGTGAATCACATAAATCATTATTTGGAACTATATACAAATCAGCGCAACAACTTGAAGTAAAAATGTGTGAAAAATGCCACAAAAACCCATGCGTTTGCGCAGATGTCGCCAAAGTAGAAGACGCAGCCTGTGCAAATGATGGTGTTGATGTTGCAATGAGTGATGACAGTAGTGGTGATGAAGATGAAGATAAAACCAGCACTGCAGCTCTTGATGTAGCAATTGACAGTTTAATCAGGGCATCGGCCGCTCTTGATAGGGTTGGTTTTGAAAAATCGGCAACTGTAACACTGAATCTGGCCGGATTAGTTGCAGAGGCAAAAAAGAAGAAGATGGAAAAGAAGAAGGCTCCAAAAAAGCCTGCAAAATCGACAGAAAAATCAACAAAAGAAACACCTAAGAGTAAATCTGATAAGTCTAAAAAAGAGACTTCAAAAGATACATCAAAGAAAACAACGGAAGAATCAGCTAAGAAGTCAAAAAAGTAAAACTGTTAAACTTAGAGCATGGGATTGTATTGTGCAATCCCATGCTTTTTCATTAACACAAGTGGTTCGGAGCCACGCAAATTGAGACAAGGCCCAATAAAATGACTCATAAATTATTCAAATTTGGCAGCGTAGAAGATGAGCTTATGGCATCAATGGAAGCTTCGCTTGTTAAAAATCAAAAAGATATGGCTTTCGGGCATGATAAATTAATAAAAGCAGTTGATCATTTGAGTGCAGCAGCAGAAATATTTGATAATACCGGTTTTGGCAAAGAAGCAGAAATTATCACAAGATTAATTGAAAAAATTGCTCAGGATAAAAGCGTTGGCGAACTAATAGAAGAGGAATTAGGCGCCCAGCTTCATCCAATTAATAAAATGATTGAAGAAGATCTCGTTAAAAAAGAAATTGATGACCTTATTCAATCTGAACAAGAATTAGACAGCCGACAATATCATATTCAAAAAATGCTTGATGAAGAAATGTCTAAAAAAAAAGTCTAGCCAACACCAAATTCGATAAGTACACACACGGCTTAACACCTGAAAAAATGGTGGAAAATCTTAAACATACCGGAACTCCATTTGATTATCCGGCAGATGATTTATTAGAATTAGATATTGAAGATAATTTGGAAGTGTCTGATTTAGATTCGGACATGGATTTTGAAGACGAAATATAGCGGTTAAACTCTTGATATTTTTCGTATTTTCTTGGCAAATATATTGTTGCATCTGAATATAACCAATCCAATAATTTTTTCGACTGTCTATTGCCTCCGACCGATAATGTTGTCGTTATTTGATTTGTTTTTGGACAAGACAGTGATAAAGAACAATTTACATTTAGAGTTTTATTTATAATTTCTTTAACCGAATTGCAAAATTTATCGGTAGATATTATCTTCCAAATAAAATTAATTCCGTGGCGTAGTTTGTTTTTATAAATTGTTCCGTCACCATCCGAATAACCTCTAATAAAATGACGAACTAATTCGGGTTTAATAAATGATGGAAAAATCAATTTTAATGATTTATTTGGGACGCAACCGAGATCAATTAATTGATCACAGATTATTTTTTGATGAGTTCTAAAATAAGAATATTTTCCATCATATAATTTAACTGGAGATGATGGGGAAAGAATGTCTCTTAATTTTTCTATTATTATAATATCTTCTTTCTTAAGCTTAATAGTCATTACATATTGTGTATTTTTTATTTGCACGCAGCCGTCAGCATATAACAATCCAAGAAAATATGCATTCTCTTCAGAATTAATTAGATTAAAAAAATTAATATTAATATCGTTATATGTAATATTTTTTGGGATTCTTGTTGTTATTTTATTTTTAATTAATATTGATGAGATAGTTTTCTGTGAACAATTTAATTCTTTAGCAATTTCATTTTGTGTTTTTCCCTGATTATATGATAAAATTATATTATTTACTTGATGATATGAAAATATAGAGTGCATCATACGATATATATCATAGTAGGCATGGTGTAAATTAAATAGGAAAATTGATGTTAAGATTAGTGCAAATTGGCAACGCCCTTCCAGCGAGTTTTATAGTTGACCCTAGCGCAGAGTTTCAATCAGGTCAGATAGCAGAACTTACAATTATCGGAAACCAAGTTATGGCAACGGTAAGCAAAGGTACAGCTCCAATTGGAATTATTGATGATATTAAAACCAGGGCATTTACTAGTGTTTCTTGGAATGAAGAGATCGTAGTTGCCGCAGCCGGAGTCTTAGATATAAATAATGTTATAGTCACTCCAGTTGATGTTAAGGCAGAATTAATTCATCCAAATGTTATGGGATCAAGTTTTATATCATCTGTCCCTTGCGCGCTTAATTCAAATAATGGGGTGATTACATTTCTGTCTGGAACCCCGCTTAATTTTGATTTAACTGGCGGCGGCATTCCTAACGCAATTAGAGCTGTTGTTAGCTATACATATCAAGTTGCAAATATTCCTGGCGATGATAGTACGGCGGCGAGCGGGCGAGTTACGGTATGGTTTAATAGGATGTTCGCCCAGACTGATCAATATGAAACAAATCAGCAGTACCCAGTTAGAGCAAATTTATATGTGAGCGAATTAGGGCTATTAACTACAAGACGACCGAGCGATTTTCATCCGGCTGTCGCCATGGTAACTGCTCCACCATCTCCATTACACAGTATGATAGAGTTTCTTTGGTATTAAAACAATGTGCATTATATATACAAAATAACAAATATAGTCAATAATAAAGTTTATATTGGTCAAACAATAAACCCAAATGCCAGATGGAGAGCACATCAATCATATGCTCTAAAAAAACCTATCCAATATATACATCGAGCAATGGCAAAACATAAATTTGTCAATTTTATATTCGAGTTGATTTTAACCTGTAAAACGCAGGATGATGCAAATGAAGCGGAAGACGTCATAATTATTCAATATAATAGCCGTAACAAGAAATATGGATATAATCTAAATGCTGGCGGTATTAATGGTATTAGCTCAGAAGAAACCAAACAAAAACAGCGTGAAGCCACCATTAAACAAATAAAAGAAATGGGCCATCCCGCCAAAGGTACTAGGCGCTCCGAAGAACAGCGGGCTTATTTAAGTTATGCTCAGAAAAACAGAAATAATAATTATACATCCGAAATAAGACAAAGAATGTCGGATGCGCATATTGGTATCAAAGACTCTGAACAAACAAAAAAGAAAAAATCTGATAGTGCAAAACTCGGGTGGCTAAAACGTAGAAAAATAACAAATAATAATGGATATTATCGTGAAAAGAACAAAGAAAAAATAGTTGCAAAAAAGAAAGAATATTACGAAAATAACAAAGCTGAAATCTTAAAAAGGAGAAAGGTTTATTATGAGAATAATAAAATAAAATCGTTGCAACAACAAAAAGGATATCGAAAGAACAATAAGGATAAGATTAGAGACATTAATATAAAATATGTTGCTAAAAATAAAGAAATAATTTTATTGAAACAACAGGAATATTATAAAAATAATAAAGCTATATTGCTTGATAAAAAGAAAATTCGTTGCGTTTTTAAATATAAAAACGATATATCTTACAAGCTAAGGCAATTAATTAGCTGCTCCATTAATCAGCAATTAAAAAAATCTTCGATATCAAAATCATGCAAATCAATATCTAGCATTCTAAAATATTCAATAAATGATTTTAAAGCACATATTGAGAGTTTATTTGAGCCATGGATGAATTGGAATAATCATGGGCAATATAGGGCAAATGAATGGGACAATAATAACAATAAAACATGGGTATGGCAAATTGATCATATTACGCCGCAGAGTTGTTTTAAAATTAAATCAATTAATTGTGAAGAATTACAAAAATGTTGGGCGTTAAACAATCTTCGACCATATTCTGCAAAACAAAATAATATTGATAGAAATCGCATCGGCTAAATATACGGCAATAAATCTGTATAATATAGACAACCACACATAATAAAAGGTTAAAATGAGTCTCAAGCATTTAAAATTTGGCGAGTCTTTTTCAATGAGGTCTTTCGAGAAATTGGCCCAAGAAAAAGGTTTAATTAAAGCCGACCCCGTTATAAAAATGGCCAAAAAATCAGTTGATTTAACTCCGTCAGATAGTTTATTGAATAATATAATTAGATTATCTTCTGGTCTTCGCGCTCAAGGATTTATAACATATGCCGAAGAACTTGAAAAAAAATGTTTGATGTTCAAAGAAGCGAATACTCTTTATGAAACATCAAAAGAAAAGGGCGAAGATCTTATCGACGCGGCTCACCCAAAAGGAAGCCATAAACTAGTTGGTGTACTTGGCGATGCAGTTGTCGAAACAATCGTGGATCAAGATAAAAAAATAATGGATGTAGTGAATAAAAAACCAACCGGAAAATTGGCGTCAAAAGATATTATCAAGATGGTTAAAATTGTTTTAGGTCAAGACAGAAAATCCGAATTAGAAAAGGGAATGAATGATATTGCTTCTAAAATAATAGATAAATTAAATCTATTGAATTCAATTGTATCAGGTGAACTCACTTTTTCTATAGATGGATTTATTAACGACGCAAGCAAGCTTCTTATGAGTCCATCGCGTGATACATTAGAGTATGCAAAAAAACTATTAGTTGGTAATAATCCGGGGTCATTAGAATACCGTCTTAAACCGGGATTATTAGGCGGTTTAAAAAAAGGCACATGGGACGTTGTTTCGGCTCTACTATATTCTTTGCCAAAAAAAATTGATGATATGCTGGTTTTACAATTAGAGCTAGATGGTATTAAAGGAAAATCTTTGGTCGAAGATAAGCCGTTTACACCAGCTCCGGCCGTTCAAAAATCAGATGAGTTGGAAGATAGAATTAAAAAAGCATTAAGCACAATTGCATTATATCAAAATTTTTTGGATAACTCTAATTTAGATACCGATGATAAGAATAGCGGAAAAAAGCAATTAGATGCATTAAATCAAAAATTATTGCAAAGTAAAAAAATGTTTGACTTATTAGCTCCAGAACAAAAAGACGAGGGCAAATCACTAATTTCTGGGCCAGTAAAAGTTGTAGAACAAGATATAGTGAAATTTAAATCTTTATGGTTTAAGTAAAAGGATTTATGCGCATATTTCCTCCCAAAAATATAAAGAAAGTTGCTGAAATAACCGGGCCCAGGGGTAATAGGCGTATTTCTGTTGATGAATCGTCGGCCACTACAGGTCCGGCTACAGCAGAGCGTACAAGCCCAGCACAAGTTCCTGCAACAAAGAATACAGTTAAGAGGGTTTCGCCAATCATAAAATCACCGGCCACGGCAATGATTCCAGATGTCAAGAGAATGCAAGAGGCCATGGCAGATATTGCTAGCCACATATCTCAATACATAAACTATGATGCTTTAATTCAAGGAATGCAAGCAAATCAAGCAACTCATGAAGGAGCAAAAACAGTTGGCAAAGACGCATTTAGCAATTTTATGGTTGATAGCTTTTTACGGTCCGCCCCAACAAAAGGGGTTGAATTCGATCCGGATTTAGAGAAAAAAGTTGTTAGTGAAAAGACTCCTTCTGATCTAAAATATATGCATTTAGTTCTTGAAACATTAAAAAGAATTGGCGGAGCATCAGCTGAGTTTAACGCAGACGGTAAGTGGGGGCCGAGAACAAATAATGGTCTAAAAAATATTGCAGCCATATCAGATGCTTTATTAAAAATCGGGGAAGCATTTAATTTTACGGCCACTTCATTTGATAAAAATAGCGAAACAAAACTAAATAGCTTAATTCCAAATAATGACATTGATCTTACTGATGATCAAAGAAAAAATAACGCTAAAGAAATAACTCCACTTTTATTTGATTTGAAAAAAATGTTTGTAGAGTTTCGCGATAATGTAATGAAAAGCCCTTACCACAAATCATATATTGAGGGAAAACCATTTATAACATATCAGAAACCTGGGCAAAAAGATATTTCTAAAGACTTGTCTGATGATGAAGAAGCAATACATAAAGACATTAATGATAAACGAGATACGAGCTTATATTTGGCACCACGAAATGCAAGATACTCAATAACGTTTGATGGTATCTCGGGCTCATTATTATTATCAGCAAGTGATCTATTAAACAAAGACGCGTTTGATAGTTGGTTGATGAAGCAAACTCCTTTAATACAGTTTAAGCAACATCTTACTCCAATTGATTTTATGGAAAGAGTAGTGAAGCCTATTTTTAATCAAGTAAAAAAACAGGCGGATCAAGAATTATCTAAATATAAAAGCAATTTACCGAGAGCGATATAATGGGACTTTTTGATAATGACGATCTAATAATTAAGCTGCTAAAGTATGGTTCCGAGTTTGAATTAAAGTTCGGTAAATATGCTCAAACTCAACCAGCTGCTAGCCCAAATTATTTTTCATTAACGCAAAAATTAGTTTCTAATTTAGAACAAAGCTATTTTCCTAAACCAAAAGATGCTAACGCAATATCTTCGGGATCTGACGATTCAGAAGTAAAGTTTACCGTTTCTGATGTAAATACCTGGGGCAATTTCTTAGCGTTTATCTCTTCTAATAAAATGATGGTTGGAAATGTAAGGATTGCATATGATTCCAATCCTGATATACCTGGTTATTTGCCTACTAGCGGGAAAATTGCTAATTATATGGAACATGGCGATAGATCCGCCATAAAACCAGAATTTTATATTAACAAAGATTTGGCTATTAAATATATACAATCTTTGCAACATCAAGCTGAAACAATGGGTGAAGAAGGTAAAGTTTTAAAAGTAATGCTTGGTTCACGCATTGATGATTTGAATAAAGTTTTTGAAATACAATTAAATAAAAAATATCAAGAGCCTGAATTTGAATTAAAAGATGATGATACATTAACTTCTTTTCGCGTAATATTGGATCAATCTGATGGCGATAGGACATTGAGATATAAAGATATAAAGACTGCTGGGGCTTTGCAACAATGGGCAAAAGACCAGGATGTTTTTATTGAAATTAATGGCGCAAATGTTAGTGCAAGAAATTTAGATTTTAATTGGTGCGATGCCGTTAGAATAATATATAATAAAGCAAAATTATTAAAACAAAATAATGTTGCTGAAAAAAAGTATGATATATTCGTAAAACAAATTGAAGTGATAACCCCGCAATTAAGTTTTAATGATCTGCCTTGTTCAGTTTCTGGCACAAGTTCATCAGCAAAACAAACGAATAATAAAACGCCATACGAACTTGTTGATCATAAAGCGCGCGATAAAGATAAACCAGGCTCAACAACAAAAAATTTTGCTGAATTAATTGGCAAATTTCCTTTGTTTATTGATCGAATTGATTTTGATAGAATAAGAGATTTTACTCAGATATATCAAAATGTAACTGGTGAATACTCCCAATATACATCTGAAATTGTGCAAACTGTAAATAATCTAATAATGTCTTCAGGTGCCCACACTCAAACTTTAGATGCCACTGTTGACCAAATATCATCAAGATTAAAAGGTGCACACCCGGTTCATTACCTTAAAATGCTTTATGATCTTATAAGCAGAGTGTCAGACATGTTAACAGATTTTAGAAGCAAATATTCAGACGTATTAAATGGAAATCAACAACTTAAACAAGATCTTAATAAACAAATTGGGTCCGATCCTGGTGATACAGGGTCGTTTGCTCATCAAAATATTAACAAGTTAACATACTTATTGTCAGACGCAAGCACTTGGAGGCGTTAAAATGAAAAATAGCGCCATACAATATTATTTAGACACTCTTATAATTCAGGCATCTCTTGGCAATGATAAATTAACCAAAGAAGCTCAAAGTGGCGCCGTAGGTACAATTATATCTGATGTAAAAAATTATGTTAGTTCTAAAATTGATGATAATAATAAAGTTAGTAGTGTGTTAAATATTATCGCTCCGGGGGCTATTTCAGTTTTATTAAGATCTATTGGTCTAAATTGGATTGGTTTTCTCCTGCCACTTGCAATGAATGTTTTCGGCATTAAATTTGACGAAATATTATCATCAATACATTCAAAAATAAGCTCTATGTTAAAAGCTGGCCCAGTGTCATCTGAACAAGTGGATGCGGCAGTTGAAGCCTCATTTGAATCAGAAAAATCAGCCCCTCCAACCGAAGAACAGCTTCAGCAATATTTACAAACACATTCTTTTAATAAAATGCTTCGATCGGCTCATTTATTTAAAATGTCGTTAATTCAATCCAGTAATATTAAAAAAACAGCCGGAGTATTTGATATGTTTGGCGGAAGCAAAGTTAAAACGGTTAGCTTATTGGCAAGTGTGGTTAAATGGACAATAAAAACAGTTATTGCTGCCGCAGGACTTATGGTAGCTGGCGATGTAGTTAAAAAAATGGTGGGTATAAAGGATCAGTTAGACGAAAAACAAATTTCTACTGCGTTTAAATTGAACTCGTCTTATGATAATAAACAACTAAATACGGATAAGGCTACTTGGGTCGAGTCCGTTATTCCAAATACAAATAATATTAAAGATTTTGTTCTTGATTGGATGAATGAAGTGTACCAAGATATAGAGCAATATGAAGAGTTGGCCGAAAATACATTCGGATTTAGGAATGTTGTAAAAGAAATTGAAGATTTTAATGCCGGGAATAAATCTGGAAACATAACATTTATACCAAAAATGTTCAAAACAAAAAAAGATGCCGTTAATATTTTTATTAAAGAAGTCGAAGATAAAGTAAAATCTGCTGGTTATTATGGTAAATCAAGCCCTCCCATATCTGCTTAAATGCATTTTTTAATATTACAATAAGGTGAACAATGTCCGATATTTTTAATAAATATGCAGCTCTGGCAATCGAAAGAGGCCTAATATCTGAATCTGAAAGCACAAAGGAAAAACTTGAAAAAAATCCAAGGTGGGATTCTCAAGATATTTCCGCTGTTGAACTTCTTTATGGCGTTAAACCTGATTCTCCAAAAGAAATGAACTATGATAGAAACATTGTCGAAATTGCTCATCCAAATTCGGTCATTGTTTCTCCTGCCCACGATAAATTAAATGGACTTGTTGAAAATATAAATGAACGAAACAATATCATGATCAATATTGTAAATAAACCGGTTGATGGTCATCTCACTGGTAGAAAATATGCCGAAAATGAACTAGTTCTTTCTTTAGTCCGAATCGCAAATGATATGGATAATAAAGATATAAAAGAATTGCGCATTTTAGCCGATGCTTGTATTGATCAAATTCATAAGTCAGCTCTCCCGGCCGCATTAACATTACTAGGTGGGCCATATACAATCGCAGCTGCCGCAATATTAGGTGGCGTATATCTTCAACAACATCTTGATATGGCAGATCAGGGTTTCGAAGAAAATGCAGAAAGACTTGTTAAAGAACTTGAAGATTTCATCGGAGATCATTTGATTGGAACAGATTATACCGAAAATTTCCAGGAAACAATTAAAAAGATAATTGAACGAATACACTTTATTTCATTAAAATACTCGGCTTTCAAGGATGAATTAGAAAAACTTCAGGCTCCAAAAGATTTAGATGAACTACAAAAATATGTTTCTTCTCAACATACCGATTTCCATAAAATATATGCAGATTTTAGTGATATGGTCGCAAAGGCAAATTCATTGTTTGATCAAGTAAGTGCTAAATTCCAAGACCAATCATTTAAATCTCGTCAAATGAAAGATGTTGGAGTTGGCGAAAAAATTAATCGATTCTTCGGTGGACTGTTCTCTGGCGATAAATATAGCTTGGTTGCAGACGATTTTAAAGATGTGTTGCGTGCACTGGAACCATTTAGAAAATCTATTGCTTCAGTTCTTGATGTTCTTAAAACTGCAGATGCCAAATCAAAAAATGAACTTGACTCAATGCAGATGACCTATAAAGCAAAAAAGGACGAACCGGCTTCTCCAGGTTCATCAAATCAAAATTCAGGCTTAACGTCATTATTTGATCTTTCGTCTATGCCAGGGCTATAATTATAATTTTTCGTTGATATATATTATTTGTAAAATCTTAAAATTATATGAATAACTATATATCTTTATTAGATTTTTGTTAGTAAGTCAGGTGTAAGTCAACCTAATGCCATTCTAAAATACGGCAAAAGAAATTAAAGGAATAAAATCATGTCTCTTAAATTACTACAACCAGGCTATATGCCAATGGGTCAATTCGACGGTTACGATACTGAAGTCACTCTCCTTAAGGGCGGTGAAGTCGTAACTTTCAAAAGCGTAACTGTTGCATTTGCAGATAAAGTTGCTGCATATCTCGATGGTTATTCAAATGACAGCGGGGTCGAGAAGCGCACCGTAGTCAGCAACAACCTACCTTCAACAGCTCGTGTCTTAATGCTCGCTGATGAAGGCGTCGCTGGTTATGGAACAATGCTCGGAAGTCTCGTAGGGGAAACTGCCGGTCAATCAGCTCTTGGGACAACCCTCGGGCCACACACCACAGCAGGTTCGGGTAAAGTTACTTGTTGGGATAAAGCTGGTCTCTATGCAGTTTCACTTGATGCATGCGACACCAACACTTCAACAGGCCTACAACCAACCAACCTAACCCTCAAGACTGGTGATAAGCTCTTTGCAACTGCAGCGGGCCTTCTTACACCACTTAGCTCAGCCTCATTTGCTGGGTCAGGCGTCTTCCCATGCGCAACCTTCGTTGAATTCTCAACCAATGGTTCACTCGTCAATACACCGGCAAATCTATCACAAGCTCTTAACAGCCCATCTGGTTCACCAGCCGCTGCCAAGTCCTTTAAATTCGCTGTGTTCTATTGGCAACCAGGTTTAGTCTAATTTTAATTAATTAAACTAATATAGCTAAAAGAGGCGGCTTTTCAGTCGCCTCTTTTTTATTTTGATATTCCGTTATTTGCTTTATCCAAATATTAAAATTTTCCAATTCCATTCTTTCTTTGGCAAAATTACAATATTTGCAGCAAGCGACTACGTTGTCTTTGTTATGACCTGAATTTGAATTAATTCGATCTAGTCCGTTATAGTAATATTCTGATTTTTCTATTGATAATTTTGGCCTACAACTATTTAGTATACAACGATTAAATGGTTTGGCATCGCAATAATGGCAATTCTGCTGAGTTAATTGCCAAAATTCTTGTAATGTTAAATCTCCATCTTTATACCTGTAGAAAATTTTCCTTACTGATGTAGCATAATATTTTGGCAATATACAATCAGTGAAAATATGGTTTACATTTTCTTTAATTTTTAATGACCGAATATATCTGTGAAAATCTTCTATTGACCGATTACTTTTGGCTCTATTACATGTATTACAGCAAGCAACAACGTTATCTATTTTGTGCGGTTTATTACTATTAATTCTATCAAGCCCATTAAATGTGAATGTCCCCGCATCTTTAACTGATTGTGGGCTATTGTTTGATTTTACAGCGAAACAATTATATTTTTTTGAAGGAGAGCATCCGCAATAAAAACAATCTTGCTGAGATATTTCGTAGAATTGTTCAAAAGATATATCGCATTCTTTATCGTCATTATAATATCTCGACCAAACTATTCTTGCCGACGATATTGCTGGTTCGTATTTTCGTCTATTAATCGCCATGAAACAAGACAGATTGTCCATATATTCTTTTAGCAAACATCCGCAAGATTTAGTGCATTTGTTTAATCTAACCTCTAGAACAATTGCTTTTTTGCCGCAATCACATAAACATTGCCATTTATTATCAATTTTTTTAATTAATGTTAATCGATAAAACTTGTCTCCGGCCCTATAATTATTTCGTTTTCTCATGATTTTTTTTGGACAATGAAATTTATTGCTTTGTACTGGCAGTAATTAGCTTCTTATGTCTTTTTTTAGAAACCCCGTCCATTAAATTTTGTTTTGAATTTAATGGACGCAAATTATTAATATCCCAACATTCATTAAAAGCACTGTCTTTCATTGTTATATAGCCAAATGTAGATTGTGGAATTATATGATCAATTTGCCACGTCCACGTTGTTACATCATTATCATTCCAAGAATTTGTGCTATATGATCCATAATTTTCCCAGCTCATCCATGGCTCAAATTGATTCTCTATGTGCAACTTAAGATCAAGAATAGAGTATGGTAGAAAATTAAATATTGATTTACCGGTTTTATAACCACCATTTTCAATTAAATAATAATGAATTGATCTGCTTACATTTTTTCTTAATTTATACGTCACATTTGTTTTTCGAAGACGCCTTTCATATTTCGTTATTTTATCTTTATTCAGCATTTTCCAGCGTTTAGATTTACTTCTATTCTTTGCCTTTTCTAAATCACTATTATTACCATATCTTTTTTGATAATTAATTTGTGATATGCGACTAAAACATTCTTTGCATTCTGGCCTATATTTATTTCTGTCATGACGAAAATAAAAGTCAGATATTGGTTTTGTCTTTTTGCAAATTATACATTGCATTTTTTTTGGTGATCCTTTATTCTTATAATCCAATTATTAAAATCTTCTAATAATAGATTTCCTTTAGCAAAATTACAGTATTTACAGCAAGGTACTATATTGTCTTTAGTATGTGATTTATTATTATCTAATCTATCAATTCCGTTATAATAATAATGAGCGCCATCTTTAGCTAGTTTAGACGCTTTTTTATCCTTTAAATAAACATTGTAATAATTAACTTCCTTAACTCTACAATAAAAACATGGTAATTTTGAATAAGTATAAAATGTAGGTAGATCAATTTCCATTTTGCCATAATTCCTTTTATAATGTCTATAGGCACATTTCACTGATACAAGCAAGTAGCTATTTGGCAATGTAAGTAATCTATCTGAAAATATAAACTTATTAATCTTTTTTAACCCAATAATATATTTGTGAAAATCGATTATTGATCTGTTGCTTTTAGCTCTATTACATGTCCAGCAGCATGGAACAATATTGTCTTTACTATATGTGCAATCATTATTCACGCGGTCTATTCCATTGTAAACAAACCACCCATTGTTTTTTGCTTTTTGCGATGCCGATTTCCTGCCAATAAAACAATTATAGTTATTGCTTGGCGCGATTCCACAATAATTACAATTCATCTGGCTAATTAATAACCATTCATCGAAAGTTAAATTACATGTTAAATCTCTACGACAATAACTTTTCCATAATCTACGCGCAGAAGTGGTATTAGGTTCATATTTTGTGATTACTGCCGGAGACAAAAGCCTATTTTTTAATAGAGCTTCTTTTTTTAAGCATCCGCATGACTTGGTATTACCGCTATTAATTTTACCTGTATTTGCAATTAAAGTTTTTCCGCACTCACATTCGCATAACCACCGGCTGTTTCCGATATAATTAATCATCGTTAATCTATTTATTTTTTGTCCAGAATAAAGGGATAAATTAATTGTACAACCACAGGATTTTTGAGCGTTGCTTGTTAATGTGCCCGTCCTAACAATCAATATTTTTCCGCATTCACATCGACAGTTCCAGCCTGTAAATGATCTGCCTCCAGCTTCACTTGGTAAAATATTATTTGCTTTAGATATGACGGTTAATTTTTCGAATTTTTTCCCAACAAGATCTAGTTTTTTCATTATTTGCCTTAAATATATCATGCAAATTTAATTTTTTCATTTAAGATAGTAATATTCCTTCATACTTGATAGGCGCTTTATTTGTATAAAGCGTGTGTAAGCTGGTGCAAACTGGCAACATTTTCAACCATATGGAGAATACTAATGAGTTTTTTTAATAACAAAGGCGAAGTTAACGCCTCTTCAGTAAAAGAAGCGATGGCAGTAATTGCAAAATACGCAAGCCTTTTAGAGGATAACACCCCGTCAAACTTCGGTCAAGCCGGGCAACCATCACTTTCAGATGATAAGCGTGATGAACTTATATCCAGAGCTATAATGACACAAGACGGCAAAATTGCCCTTGCTCAATCAATGGCAAACCCAATTCGCCGAAACTTAGATTACCATGGAATTGCCCGTCGTGCACTCGTTGTCGACCCACTTCCACAAGGCGCAATCCCAACCTACGAGCGAGATATCGACGTTGCAGCAGTCGTTATTTCAAGCAATGGTTCGGGCCCAGAAAGCCGCGTATTCGGTGATCGCGTTCTCGTTCCAGAGTTCGAAATCTTCTCGAATCCAACCGTTCGTATCGCAGAAGTCAAACGCCGCCGATTCAACGTTATCGACCGTGCAGTGCAAAAGGCTCGTCAAGAAATCATGGCACAAGAAGACGCAAACGTTTTCGCAGCCCTAGATGCAGCCTCCTCAGTCGAAAACGCTCTTCAAGACGTTGCCGATGCAGGAATGCTCAAGCGTGACCTAATCGAAATCAAGGGTCAAGTTGATCGCCATGATCTCGTAACAACCAAGTTCTTCATGAACATCAATGAATTCAACGATATCCTCAAGTGGGGTACCGGCGGTGGTCAAGGCGTAGGCGGTGGCGAATTAGACCCAGTAACAATGCGAGAAGTTCTTCAGACTGGGCTATATGCTCACATCTGGGGTGCAGACATAATGGTTAGTAAGATCGTTCCAGCTGGGACCGTTTATGGTTGTGCAGATCCTGAGTTCGTAGGTGTAATGCCAGTGCGACAAGACATAGAGGTATTGCCTGCTGATGAACCAAAGAGGCTAATGCTTGGTTGGGTTGTAAGCGAGATTATAGGGATTGGAATTGTCAATCCACGTGGTGTTGCTTCAGGCCGAAAGAGCTTAGTAATCGGCGCATAATCAACAAAGAAGTAAGTAACTAAAAAGCCTCCGCTTATTCGGGGGCTTTTTTATTTTTATAATTTTACATATGGTTAGAATTAGCCCGATATAATAAGATTGCTAGTTAACTAAATGATTAAAATGAAAAAATTAACAATTCAAGAAAAAGAACAAATTATCGAATTATACAAAACCGGGGTATCTCCGAAAATAATTGGAGATCGGTTTGGAGTATATAATAATAGTATAAATAGAATAGTTAGAAAAGCTGGGGTTAATACAAAAACGAAAGACGTAGATTACGAAACTACAAAAGAAATAATAAGTCGTTATCTTGCCGGAGAATCATCGGAAAAAATAGCCGATGATCTTAAAATTGTAGGATCAACCGTTTGCCGTATATTGAAACGAAATAATGTTAATATAAGGCCATCAACAGAAAACAAAAGAATTCACAAAATAAATGAAGATTTTTTTGAAAATATTGACAATGAATCTAAGGCTTATTTTCTTGGAATGATGTTTGCGGACGGAAATGTGCACAAATTACATGGCGCAATAAAATTGTCATTAAAAACAAGTGATGATGAAATTATAAAAAAATTATCTGTTCTCATATATAACAAAGAAAAAGTAGAATACTATGCGGGTGAATGCAGTACTTGCAATTTGAGTATTTATAGTTCTAAGATGAAGAAAGATTTATTGAAACTAGGTTGTACTCCAGCAAAAACATTTATTATTCGTCTCCCGGAATTAAGATCAGATTTATATCGCCATTTTATCAGGGGTTATTTCGATGGTGATGGGTGCGTATCAAATGCATCCGGTATAAATCGAATTGATATAACATCAAATCATATGTTTATTGAAGATATTTATTTTAAATTAATGGAACAAATACCAAATTGTCATATTTACAAGGCGAAAAATAATCCAACGAATTATATACAAATTAAACATAGGGAAAGCTTTCGTAGATTCTATGAATATCTGTATATTAATGCAACAATTTGTATGGAACGAAAATATAAATTGTACTCAGAAATAGTGCGTCAGCATTCATGAAATCAAGGAAATAATATGGCCGTTGTATTAAAAAGAAAATATTTGTTTTTAACATTTGATCAATTAAGTGCGTTAACAACCAAACGACTTCTTGCATATAAAAATAAAATAATGCGTTATCCAGAAAATCCAAATTGGGACGAATGTGATTTCAACAGAATGAATAAAAAACATCCGGAATGGCAGACAACATATAAAAATATAAAATATATTCTTTCAACCAGGGAGCATATTAATAAATAAACAAATAATCTTAATTTATTACATCAAAAGCCAAGTCTCCAATTCATTTTGGGACTTGGCTTTTTTATTCTATTCGACCAATTTATTTCAAAGTTTATTGGTTTTGTTTTGCCGTCCGGGATGAGAGGTGGCGGTAACGAACGACAACCCAATTTGCTGGAACGAGAATGGGCCGCCAACGCATTTTTATGTCGAAGAGCTATCATGATGCCAACTTGGTGCAAAATAATTTCCTGAATTGATTATGAAAGATTTTATCAGAATTAGAGTTATAACAATTAGTTTAATAGACGCATTTAATATGCGAGGTTGATCTCGACAAAATCACTAGTCCGAGGTTGATCTCGACAAAACCGTAAGGACTATAGGATTTAAGATTATCAAGAGAATTAGTGTTTTAAGAATTTTGTTCTATGAAAGTTGTTTTTAAATTAACTTCTCTGTTAACTCAGAGGTTCTTAGGAGGGACAACGTAGTTAACTTATTGTTTTTATTATTGTTTTCTCTGTTAACTCAGAGGTTCTAAGGGGATTTACGTATATTTAAATTGTTTATTTAATATCTTATTTTAACAGCAAATAAAAATAAAAATAGCAGCCAACTGATTTGATAATTACGAGGTTATAGATGATCAGTATGCTAAAAAACAACCTACTGAATCGACAATTTGGCAGATTAACCGTACTTGAACGATCAGAAAGCATAAACAAACGATCTGCTTGGTTGTGTTTATGTTCTTGTGGAAATAAAAAGATAATAAAAGCGGAGTATTTGTTAAGAGGTCATACAAAATCTTGTGGATGTTTGAATCAAGAAAAAAGATCTGGCCGGGCAAAAACAATGTATTCGGTTTCAATTAAATATTCTCCTATTGAATCTAATGCTAGGACTGTTTGGAGAAAAACATACAAAGATATTAAATTTGAAGATTTTTACAGAATATCTCAAATGGATTGTTATTATTGCGGTTTAGAGCCATCAAATAAATGTAAAGACGGTCTACATGATAAGAAATCTTCAGAAATAAGAAAAGAAGCTGTATTTGTATATAATGGATTAGATAGGGTTAATTCCGAAGAAGGGCATTCGATTGATAACGTTGTTCCCTGTTGTTGGCCCTGTAACTATGCCAAAAGAGATAGAACTATTTCTCAATTCACAGATTGGATAATTAAAATTTATGATAGACTTATTAGAAAATAACTCGAAACCATTTATTAACGAATACTCATGGAGATGTTTATTAGGCCCAACACATAAGAATGCCATGGTTGTTGGAGGGTTGGCGACTTGGAGCGTTGGTGTAAATAAGCCAAAGAAACATTTTTGTACATTGGGAGATCATATAATAAATGAAGAAGATATTGAGTTTTTAAAGAGTTATAAGTCCTGTAGTTTTTATTATTTAACAGAGCAGAATTGTAATATTTTAAAAGAAGCATTTGATATTAATAAAGAAAAATTTGCTAGTACGTGTGTTAAAATTGATACAATAACATATTCTGGCAGGTCAAATCATGATATACGAGGGGCGGTCAATAAAAACAAAAAGCTTGGATTGATAATAAAAGATAATTATGATAAGTTTGAGGATGTTCAGATTATGTTGGACGAATGGTCTTCAGTTATTGGGGATAAATACTTTAGGGATTTTTCTGGCAAGAACAAATATTATTTTAAGAATAATTTTCATCTTGAATGCAATAATACATTTATTTATGATCAGGATAAGCTGGTTGCATTTGCGTCATTAAGTCCCGGTGAGCATGCGTCATATGTTATAGGAAAAGCGCTATATCACAAATATGGTGGATTATCGGAATACGCAGATGTTGTGGCGTATGAGCGTGCAGTTGCGAAAGGCACAAAGATGATTAATATGGGTCGTAGCGTTGGAAAGTTAGCATCATACAAAAATAAATTTCCGAACTCATGCACAATAATTAATTATAATGGTAAAATACTATGATTTTTGATGACATTATTGAAATCAATGGAATAAAGCTAACGAAGAAGTACATTGAAGGCTTGTCATTATCTGAAAGAGAGGCCTTGGTTGAGCCTATTTTTAAGCTATTTCGAGCCAATGGGTTTCCTTATCCAGACAGTGATAGTAAGTTTAAGAAAGATTATCAAAAGTTAGTTAATTTACAGATCGATGTAAATGTAGATTCGTTGTTTAATAATAGTAGTTTGTGCACGAATATCTGTAAGTTTTTTTGCAAGAGTTTTTATAGCAGTTCAGAAATAAAATCAAAAACTATGTTGGATATATTTAACGACGATACTAAATTGAAGCGAATTATATTTAATAGATTAGGGTGTGAGTGGCTATTGGCAGACGGAGGTGGTCCAGGTGTAAACGAATCATTTAATTTTACGACAAAGCAGATTATACAAGGAATGCGTTCAACAAGAAGTGTTCCATCAATAAGCATGTTTAAGCCGAATATTGCAAAGTTTATGTGCGTTAAGTATTCTGAAATTGGAGATATCATTGGAGATTATTCATGTGGATTTGGTGGAAGATTATTAGGAACGATGTCATGCGGTAGAAAATATATTGGAACAGACCCTTTGACAACGCCCGATTTAGAAATAATGGCAAAGTATTTTGAATTCGAGGATTATAAGCTAATTGCAAGCGGATCAGAGAATTATAGAGGGGAAAAGAATAGCATAGATTTATATTGGTCAAGCCCACCATATTTTAATCAAGAGGTTTATTCTTTAGATAAGACCCAAGCATATATGAACGGGGAGGATTATTTTTACAATATATATTGGAGAAAGACATTGGAAAACGTCAAATACATGCTAAAACCCGGAAAATGGTTTGGTTTAAATGTAACAAATTATCCAAAGATGGTTGATATTGCTAAAGAATATTTTGGAGAACATGATCACGAAGTTAAATTAAGGACTGTTAGGTCGCATTTAACAAAAAACGCTGGGGTGACAAAAGTAGAGCCAATTTATATGTTTAAAAATATAAAGTGAAAAAGCATATAATTAACCAATCTTTTTTTGATTTAATTAATAATGAGCAATCTGCTTATATGTTAGGGCTTTTATTTGCCGATGGGGCGGTGAATATTAAAAATTATAATATTTGTCTATGTTTGGCTGAAAAAGATAAAGATATATTAACTAAATTTGCTAGTTTAATGTTCGCCAATGTCGATGATACTGATATTAGTACGTACAAATCTAAACAAAAACCGTTTAATAATTATTGTAGGGTTAATGTTAATAGCAAATATATGATTAATAAACTAATTAATCTTGGATGCACGCCTAGAAAATCAATGACCTTGCGATTTCCGGAACAGTTAAAAGAGGAAAATATTTTAAGACATTTCATAAGAGGGTATTTTGATGGCGATGGTTCTATAATCCAAAAAACAAGGGCTTTAACTATAACATCAACATTACAATTTTGTACCAAGACAAGCGAAATAATAAATAAATATGCAGCAATTGAACCAAAGATATATAAATATAAAAATGTTTATAGATTAACGGTTCATGGCAGAAATAAAGCAATTAAAATATTAGATTGGCTTTACAGGGACGCAACAATTTATTTGCGCAGGAAAAACGAAATATATAAAAATATTAAAGCTGAAAGCTCAAAATATTTTTCCAAAGAAGATGTCGTTATGTTTTCATATTTTTACAATTCAGGATTTACATATAAAAAAATTGCAGATTTATATGGGTGCAGTGATTCTGGTATTAGACGTGCAATTAATAGAAGTTAATTATCACGGGCGAAAGCAATGGGGCATCGGGGTTTTATGGCATAACCAATAAAAAATAACTCATATGAATTGAGCGCCTAATATGTATTTTATGTATAATTTGTCAATGGCGACGATTATTTTGGTATAATATTGGATTATTTTAATATGGATATCGAAGAGCTATCAGAGATACATGATTTAATTTTGGCCGGAATAAAAGATATTTCGGGTCGTAAAATTATATCAAATCTGCGAAAAGAAGCTATTAAATCATTATCGGAAACAAAAATAATTAAGCTTGCATTCGATACACGAAGAATAAACCAGGAAATTGATTATATTCCAAGACGTGGTTTGCAAAATTATCATCGTAGTGAAGCTTTTATTTCAGAGGCATTGTCACAAAAATTAAATAACTTTGTAAAACTTAAGCTTGCGTTGGACGAATTAAAGGAAAAATTTGAGGCACAACCTGAATGGCAAGATAGTTATGCTAGGGTACTTCTTAATTCAATAAATAGAGCAATTCGTTTTGATCAAAAAGACGGCGATTATTCTGAAACTCAGCCAGGTGTTGGAAGCTTAGATTACCTTGAAGAATTATTGCATGTTAGATATCGTTTAGATATGAATATGATTAAATCTATGTCCGGAGATGATCTAAAAAGAGTTCTATTAGAGAAAGATGAATTATTGATGAAGAAAGATTCCGTTCTTCCCGCTATTAATTCAGTTGAAATATCTAAAAGAGACGTCGCAACACAAGGATATGATTCGCTATTAGATAAGTTATTTGGAGGTGTTAAAGCTACCAAAGAAAATAAGAATGTTGAGCGAACGGTAACAATAACAATTCGTGATTCATTTGTAGAATAAGGGGCCGGCCAAATGCCCAAGATTAAGAATGATTTGTCTGGAAAAATATTCGGAAGATTAACGGCGAATAATCATGCCGGATTCGCAGTGAGTAATTTAAACAATAAACGAAGATCTGTTTGGAATTGTAAATGCTCTTGTGGAAATATAGTTTTAATTAGAGAGAATGGGCTTTTAACCGGAAATACTAGGTCTTGTGGATGCCTTCATAAAGAACAATCGAAAATCAATGCATCGGCCGTTCATATATCAAATATAAAATATAATCCAATTATATTTTCCGCAAAATCTATTTGGTGGGCAACATATAAAGAAAATGATGGAGTTTCTTTTGATGAATTTTACAAAATGTCTCAACAAAATTGCTTTTACTGTAATTCTGAACCAAATACAAAATATAATCGGTTTAATAAGGCAAATGCAACGTTTATTTATAATGGTTTAGATCGCGTTAATTCAAAATTTGGACATGTTAGCGACAATGTAGTTGCTTGTTGTAAAATATGTAATAGGGCAAAGGGAAATAAATTAATATCAAACTTTAATCAATATATAATTAATTTAATGTCAGCTGATAGAATAAGTCCAGATAGCTATCGTAGTTTGCATCATAATATATTAATGTGTGATCTTAATGAAAAATATCTGGGCTCATCAATAAAAACTACATTCAAATGCAGTTATAATGATAGCGGATTATCGATTAATCAATTTTACAAATTATCACAGCTAAATTGTTATTATTGCTCACAAAGTCCAAATAACAAGGCTAATAAATCAAAAAAAGATGGCGGAGATTATATTTACAACGGCTTAGATAGATTAGATAACTCCATATCTCATTGTTATAGTAATGTTGTCCCATGCTGTAAAAGCTGTAATTTCGCCAAAAGTAATTTATCTTTTGATGATTTTATGTATTGGATTGGAAAATTGAAAAGTAATCATAGTAATCTTCAAATAAAAATAAATACCATGCTCGGAAATATACAATGAGCAGCGAAAGTAATTTTGCATATTCTTTAAAGTATAATACCCATTTTGTAATAAAGAATATTACTGGTTATACTGATGCCGAAATACTTGCAGAAGAAAATTTGGTTATTCCTCAAGCATATAGATCACGCAAGAAAACTATACATGTTTTTCATTATCCAATACTTGCAGGAGAAACAAGAGACTTATTGCAGATACCGGGTGTCCAAGAGTCTGATATTCGGTCATCTCTTCTTAAAGGTGTGATTAGGCATAAGTTTTTGTGTGGAGATATTGCATTAGTGTCAAGTAATATAGACCTTCTTCAATTTAGCGACAAACAACGCGCATTCTTGTATAAGTACGGTTTCTTTGAAGGAGTGGCAATAGGGGAAGATGAAATTGATGATACTGGAATTTCTTATATACAAACAAAAATAGTATCAAGCAGTATAGGGTATTTGTGGAGAGAAAAAATACCTTTAATTGGCGCCAGAGATGGGCTTAATAAAACATTTTATACGCCAGATAAGTTCATTAACGGCTCGTATTTAAGTAATATTTTCCATATAACAGTAGAGCACAATGGAAAAGAATTGTATGAAAATATAGATTTTACAATTGGAGAGTCGGCAGGCCCAGGTACCGGTTATGACATAATTAATATATTTTCGTTAACTCCAAATTACCACAGTTTACTTTTTGCAACATACGCAATAAAAATTTAAAATTTAAATTATTTGGTGATAATCCTATATTTATTTATAAAACATTTGCCATGAATAATATTTATAGTAAGGCGCAAATGTTAGTATCTTTAACTTATAGGATAAAAAAATGGCGCCGTACGTTAGATTAAATGCATTGGATCAGGCTTTAGATATAGCCGGGTCTTTATTACAATCAGACCTTAGAACATTGTCTAATGAGCCAGATGGTTATGGCGCTCCAATTTCTGGGCAATCTGGAACTGATGGTTATATATCAGCAGTTTCTTTAGGAATAGCAACTGTCACGGGCTTAACTGGGATGACCGCTCAGTCCATAGGTAGATTCTTAACCTTAGTAGATGGTTATGCTCCAGCCAATACAGGAACATTTTTAATAGTTCAATTTAACTCAGCCGTATCTGTTGATGTTTCCAATGCATCGGCCGTAGTTAATACCACTAATCCTATTATATGGTCAGAACGAAATCCATATAGATTAGAAGATGACTTAAACTTTGTTCGTACAGATCGTAGATTAATTAAAGGAACAACTAATTTTTATGATGCAGTTCCAACATACAGCAGACCAACCGCAACTGGCACTCTTGTTCCAGCTAATTTATCAAATATTGCCGGGAAAACTCTTGATGCGCATGCCTGGGTAATTAATCGATTATTTAGAGCCGATCCAGTTCTTGCAGGTGATGGATATTCTATAATTAGTGCGCCTGGCGCTTTACAATATGCCGATGCAACTGATCGTACTGGCGTTCCTATTAATGATGGTTTTGACGCTGGTAATAGCGAGGCCACATATGTAGAAATAATAAATCCGGCAACAGAGGAATATCTTATTGCACGAGGTGGTTCTACTGATGGATATAGGATTTTTGGACGAACACGACAAGGAACCACTGGTGTTGAGCCAAATAGCCTTGAGGTCGAGTTCCGCGCAGTTCCAATGGGTGCGGCAGTTACTTCGTCTGTTGCATATACTTGGGACGCGTATCAACCAACAACTGTAGATTATTACTACGGTTATCGTGAAAGAGCTGATAATCTAACTGAAACTGCCTTTAGAACGACCTTGGTAAACGGCTTGTTCAGTGATGGTGGGGCAACTACAAATATCAACAATATTCTTACCACTATTGGAACAACTATTGGCGATACATTTCTGACATTAACTAATACGGGGAACTATTTCGTATTTAGTGATTTACCAGACGGAACCCCTTCGGTAACAGAGGCGTTTAATACAATAAACACCCAAATAGGGGATAGAGTGTTTACCGGTACGGTCATTGGCAACGACGATGGTTACACGATTACACAAATACTGCAAGACCTAGCTGACGCAATATCGACAGCGAGCGTTTTAAGAATCAAAGAGATACTTGCTGTAGACGTAAACGCCAACGTAGCTCATACTATACCCGGCGGAACATATACCATAGATCCTACTTTCAATGGACAGAATTTAAATGTTTACACACGAGGAATCTTACGAGATCCTGGGCCGGTTGCAACAGGTAATGATTATTCTGAGACAAGCACAACACAGGTTACGTTTTATGCAAAGCAAAAAGCAGGCGATCATATCAACTACTTTATTTACGCGTAATTTTTATTTAATCTAGATTAATAAAGGTTGGTCGAAAAACGGCCAACCTTTATTTTTTTTCGTTATACATAAATTACATGGATATTATTGGACGCACATTTGGCAGTTTAATGGTAGTTTCTAGTGCCGATTCATTTATTAGAAACAACGGTAAAAAACGCCAAATGGTTAGATGTAAATGTTCTTGTGGAAATATTGTTATTCTTAGAAAAGATTCTTTAAAATCAGGAGACTATACATCTTGCGGATGTGGTATTAACATTAGAATTAAATCAGCAGTTAATTTAATTGGAAAAAGATTTTGCAAATTGGTAGTGCTTGAGCGATTATTATATGCACAAAACAATGTGGATAATTCTGCCGTTTGGAAATGTATATGTGATTGCGGAAAAAATGTTATCAAAACATCGCGTGAATTAAGCAAAAAAAATATATCATGTGGGTGTGACGTTGTTTTTATTCCAAAATGGATGGTTACTGCTAAAAACGTATATTATCATTACAGAGATGGTGATATATCTTTTGAAGATTTCCTGTTATTATCTCAAAAAAAATGTTATTATTGTAGCTGTGGTCCGACAAAACGACATAATGTATCAAAACCTAGTTATAAAAATAAAAAAGATTATGATTTTTTATTTAACGGAATAGATAGGCTTGATAATTCGGAAGGCCATAACAAAAATAATTGCGTTACCGCCTGTTGGGATTGCAATAGAATTAAGCATATTCTTTCTTGTAATAATTTTATTAGGCAAATAGGACTTATATATAATAATTTTAATCTGGATGATTGTAATGTCAGCCGCAACGAATATTCTTTAGATAAAATAAAAATTATGAGATATATTTTTAATGATTATAATAAAAGGAACATGGGAGATATCTCATTTGAAGATTTTTCTAAATTATGTTTAAGTAATTGTTTTTATTGCAATTCTCCTCCGTCTAATAAAAGAAAATATTTATTAAAAAATAAAGGTGTCGTTGCGTATCTAATGTATTCTGGATTAGATAGAATTGATAATTTTTTGCCGTATAATCTAAATAACGTTGTTAGTTGCTGCAAAATATGTAATTTCATGAAGGGGATTTTGCATTTTAATGATTTTCTACATAAGATAAATAAAATTAATTCAAATTTAGTTAAAAATAAATTAATATTATAATGTGCGAATTGATATATAAATTACAAATGAATATAAAACCAGATGTGTCATTTATTCAGGTTGATTGCCCAGATCGCAAATGTTCTTCGGGACATATTGCAAATGAAATGTTTAGAAGGGATGGTAAAGATCATCCGGAAGAGCCCACTAGATTTTTCGATGTAGTTGTTAAAAATAAATCTATGGGTACTTTTTGTGAGCCTTGTTTAATAATGGCAAACTATATTAAACAACAAAGGCTCAAGGGAAAATGAAAAGGTTCACAATATCAGAAATATTAATTGCATTTAAATTGGCCCATGGTGATTTATATAATTACAGTTTATTTGTTAAATATAATGGACATAGAGACATTATCGGAATAATTTGTAAAGATCACGGGAAATTTAATCAGCAAATTTATAATCATATGTCCGGCAGAGGTTGTCCAAAATGTGGAAAATCACAAAGATTCACTAAAACATATTATATTAATAAAGCAAATATATTTCATAATTATAAATATAACTATTGTTTAATGGGCGAATACAAAAACATAAAAAGTAAAATAAAAATAATTTGCCCCAATCATGGTTTATTTTTTCAAACTGCCGAATCACATCTTTTAAGAGGGTGCTCGAAATGCAGAAAGCGAAAAATAAATACGTGCAAACCTAGGCCCATCTTTTCTATGCAATCCATAATTGATAAGTTTATTGCCGTTCATGGAAATATTTATGATTATAATTTATCTGTTGCAAAATGTATGAAAGATAAAATTATTATTATATGTAAAGATCACGGCCAATTTGTTCAAAGAATCACAAAACATCTATGTGGGCAAGGGTGCATGAAATGTGGATTAAAGAAAAGATCAAAATCACGAGCATATACTAAGGAAGAATATTTTAGAAAATCAAATATATTTCATAATTATAAGTATGGTTATGAATTAAGCAATTATGTTGGGGTGAGAGGGTATCTAACAATAAGATGCCCAACTCATGGTTATTTTAAACAAAAGGCATCTAAACATTTGGTTGGAGGTTGTACTAAATGTGGGCATGAAAAATTATCTAAATTATTCTCAATGACTAGTGTTGATTTTTTTAACAGAATAAAAGAAAAATATGGCGATAAATATAATCATAATCAGATAATTTTTAAAACATTAAATGATAAAATAAAGATAATTTGCGATAGACATGGATTATTTATTAAAACAGCGAAAGATTATTTAAATGGTGCTGGATGTCAAAAATGTAATCACAGAATATCTAAAAAAGAAACTTTGTGGTTGGATAGTTTAAATGTGCCACAGGAAATTAGAAATATAAAAATAATTATAAATGGTAGAACTTTTTATCCTGATGCTATAGATATTAAAAATAAAATAGTATATGAATTTTATGGAGATTTTTGGCATGGAAATATTAACAGATATAAACCACAGGATTTTAATAAAGTTATCGGAAAAACATTTCAAGAACTATATAATAAAACTCAAAATAAAGAGAATGCGTTTAAATTGGCCGGATATTCAATAGTTAAAATATGGGAAAGCGATTTCGATAAACTAAATGCTGAAGCAATGGAAAAATAATGGCATATTCAGGCCATCTTGCTCCTCTTTTTATCTTCCCATTTAACAATTAACTTATATCCAGCATCTTTTATTATCTTTTCGCGGGCTTTTGTTTTTTTGTATAATTCGCCATAGGTTGTTTTTGTTCTTGGATTAATATCATTTGGGTTAAAGTGCTTTGGAGAACCGTGCCAAAACTTACCATGGAACTCATAAACTGTATTTGTTTCTGGATTATAAGCGTCTGTTTTTATTGTTTTACCATTTATTTTAATTTTTACCTGTCGATATTCTTGGGGTATGTTTAAAGAATCAAGCCATGCAGTTTCAGGTTTAGATATAAAATTAGCACATTTTTGGCAGCCTCGTCCTTGCAGATGATCATTTGCAATTTGTTTAAAATCTCCATGATAAGGGCAAGTTATTGTTACTTTTGTCCGTGAATTAACATAAATTGCTTTTTTATAACCCCATTTATTTCCATGTTTTTTATTGGCTTCCGCTATAAATTGCTCCGTGTCTTTTTTTATGAGACCAGCACATTTTGGACAGCCATTGCCTCTCAGATGGCTATTTGGAGTTTGTTCAAAATTACCATGATCAGAACATGTTATTTTTACTTTTGTCCAATCATTTATATAAATAACTTTTGTATAAATCCATTTATCTCTATGTTTTTTAATAGCTTCTGCTATAAACTGCTCTGTATCTTTTTTTACGAGACCTGCACATTTTGGACAGCCTTGCCCTTGTAGATGATTATCTGGTCTTTGTTCAAAATCTCCATGATCAAGACATGTTATAATTACTTTTGTCCGTGAATTAACATAAATTATTTTTTCATAACTATATTTATTTACATGTTTTTCAATTGCTTTTTTTATAAATTGTTCAGTATATTTTTTCATGATCTTTTAGTATATATATCAGGCTTGGCATCGGCACAAGGGTGTGTTTTTTTGCTAGCATCTTAATAAAAAGAATGCTTTTAAATTGACCGGATATATAATATGAGAAAGTGGTTTCGATAAACTAAATGAAGGTGACAAGAGGAAAATAATGGCATATTCAGATGACCTAATTAAGTTGCGTAAACGAATGTTAGATGCTTTAAATCTTGGTGTTGTTGATACAAATTCTAAAGATTTGTATGAGGCAACCTTGATTCAAATTATTAATGAAACCGAGAGACAGCGCCAAGCCTGTGTTTCTAAGTCTGAGGAATTAAGGCGACAGGCGGCAATATGTGATGGGCAGGCCTCGGCATTTACACAGGTAAGCAGTATCGTTTATAGTGTGTTAAATGGGTATATAATGGCAGCTGAGAGGCAACATCGGGAGGAGCTTGAGCGGGCCCAAGAAATGGCAGAGAAGCAAGCCAGGGTGGATGCGGCTATAAAAGAAGCCCAGGGTAAAGAAAATCAATCTAACGTTGATAATTCTGATGTTGAGAGTGTTGAACAGGAAATTAGTGAAGATAAGGAGGATGTTGCGCTAATTAGGAAAAAGCGTAAATTAATTTAGGTCATTCACTATATATCATTTTTTCTATTCTAATTAACTAACATCACAATATATTTTCATATCTATATGAAATGGTCAATGGTATTCGTAAAGAAGATCTGGATGATTTAGATATTGTAGATTCCATAGAATTAGCTTCTGACGGATATACAGTCTATTTGACATCTACAATATTTTCTACAATTAATGCTGGCAGTGTAATTACTATTAATTATCCTTCTGATGGAGAAGGTTTAATTACCGGTAGAGATCATTCGGCACAAACTGGAGATAGGGTAAGATTAACTGGAACTTCCGGTGGGCTGGCTGACGGTTATTATATTGTTAATTCTATAATATCTGAAACAAGTTTTTCAGTTAATGAAGTCATAGCGTCTTCCACTGGCGGCACTATATATTTTATGTATTCCGCCGGGGCTAAAAGCGTAGGTTTTGATCCTTCTGGATTAATTACTATTACGGCTAATAATGTTCAAGATGCAATTAAAGAAATTGCTTTTAATTCTACTGGCATTTCAGAACCAATTCATAAATCTTTACGTCATTTAATTCATTTTATCGTTGATGGACCCGGCGACGGTTTTCCATCAGGATCTTATCGTGAAACATTGCCAAATGGTAATCCCTTTCCAACTTCTATTATTTGGTGGGAGTCATCTGCAAAAATTAAAAAAATTCTTGAAAGAACTTTAACATTAAATAATCAAAAAAATGCAACTATGGTTGTTTGGAAAATGTATGACACTAATGGAACTACTGTGTTAGCTACAGCAACTGATTCAATTACATATTCTGGCATATTTGAAGTTAGTAGGACTAGAACTTTTAGTTAGGATCTATGAATATTTTTATATTTATTTATGCGTTATTTATATATGATAACAAATAGAATAAATGGTAAAATATATATTGGACAAACAAATAAAGAAAAATATCGATGGTCGCAACACAAATATATCGCTAATAATTTAGAAAAATTTATGAAAACATCCCAGTATATACATAAGGCAATGGCTAAATATGGAACTACTAATTTTAATTATGAAATTATTGCTCAATCTAAAAGTCAAGAAGATGCAGATTTATCAGAAATTGAATTGATTAAACAATATGATAGTCGAAACCATAATAAAGGTTATAATTTTAGAATTGGCGGTTATGTTACAGAAAGATCAGAAGAAACGAGAAAAAAAATCAGTGAATCATTAAAGGGAAAAATTCCGCCACATACAGGTAAAAAACATTCTGAAGAAACTAAAATGAAACTATCTATTTCTGCTAAAATGCGTAAACAAATTCCTCCTAGTCCAAAAGGTAGAAAATTATCTGAAGAACATAAGAAAAAATTATCTGATATTAAAAAAGGAAAACCGGGTAAAAAAACATCTGAAGAAGCTAAAATTAAAATATCCGAATCTAATAAGGGTAAAAAGCATTCTAAAGAAACTAAAATTAAAATATCTGAATCTCATAAAGGACTATTAGCGTATAATTATATATCTTGGACTGATGAAGAAAAAATAAATATCAAAAATGATACTCGCTCATATGCAAATATAGCTAAAGATTATAATGTAAGCGTAGGAACCATACAAAAAATTAAAAAGGACAATTATTAATAATGTCATTTGATTCACCGGCAGCCATATTATTTTCTAGGGACGGTTATGATGTAGCTACCTTAGATGCGTATAATATAATACCACAACAAACTGGTATTATTTCTGCAGCTCGTGATGGTTCTGTTGCTAGATTTATTACTGCTGACGGATACGGCAATCAAATTGTAGTAGGTTCTGGCACTGCAGGATTTCCTGCTGGTGGAATATTATCTATACAGGGAGTTTCTGGTGGACAGGCAATACCTGTTACAGGAACGTTTAGCAACCCATCGGTATCTCTTATTGGAATAGCTCCGCCAGGCTCTGCAACTTATTTAGGCGGCTCAGTTACTACATTACCGCCATCATACACTGATGGTTATTTAAATGCGTTATCACTAACTACAACCGGATTATTAAGGGTTGATGGATCAAATGTTACACAGCCTGTATCAGGCACTGTTACTGTTGTTCAACCTAATGCAGCAAACTTACATGCATTAGTAGTTGGTGCAGCGCCAGACGGTTATAATCCTATGGGCAACCCAGTTTTAGTTGCTGGATGGGACGGAACTAATCTTCATACAATTAGAACTGCTACAGACGGTACTGTTAGAATAGACCCAACTGGAACTACAACTCAGCCTGTTTCTCAAGTTGGTGCGTGGAATGTTAGTCAAGTTACTTCTCCATGGATAACTATAGATGCAATTGCAGACGGTTATTTACAAAATATTTTAGCAAATCAAATTAACGGTACGCAACACACTATAGTAGATGGTTATGTTCAGACTAATCCTAATGTAAATGCAACGCAAGTTGGTACGTGGACAGTTCAACAAGGCACTCCACCATGGATTACTAAAGATGGTTATGTAACTACTTCGCCACCAACATATATAAACAATACTAATAATTATTTATCGTTAACAACTACAGGACTGTTACGCGTTGATGGATCCAATGTTACTCAGCCTGTTTCTCAAGTTGGAACATGGACGGTGCAGCAGGGAACGCCGCCTTGGACAGTTATTGGAACATCATCTGATAATAGTATAAATGTAACTACAAAACTTTCTGCATTAATAGCTAGATCAAATATAACCGCCCCAACGTGGACTGACGGTTATCAAGTTCCATTATCAGTTACTACGGACAGTTTACTTCGTATAGATGGAGTATATCCAACAGGAGCAGCTCCTGGCGCTGATGCTACTTTAATTGCCGGGTCAGTTACCACATCTCTTCCATCTTACACAAATGGGCAAATGAACAATTTGTCTTTAACAACAAATGGATTATTGCGTGTAACTGGTGGTTATGCAGATAACACCACTAATACTATAGATAAGCTTCCAGTACTTCCAGCGATAGCAAATACTTCTCCACGATCTTGGACTGATGGCTATAAAGTACCTCTTTCTACTTTACTTACCGGAGCATTAAGAACTGATATTACAAGTTGGATGGGTTCAACTGCCCCAACTATTGGTCAAAAAACCGCAGCTAATAGCATACCTGTTATTATGGCGAGCGATCAGCTTGTTCAGTTGACAGGAATTATTGATAACAATATTTTTACTGATGGCACTACCAGGGTACAACCTTCTGGTTACATTTTTGATGAAGTTGCTGGTACCGCCCTTACAGAAGATGACGCTGCTGCCGCTAGAATTGATTCTAAACGCGCACAAATAATAACAATTGAAGATGGCACTACAAGAGGATTGCGTAATACAATTAAAGGCGCATCTACTGCCGCTGTCGCTGCCGACCCATCGCTTGTAGTTACTATGAGCCCAAATACTGCGGCTATACCTATAAATCAATTTGGTATTATTAGTACTGGAAATTCCACTAATATAAATTTGGCAGCGGGAGCAACGTTTACTGGAACTAGTATTAGTGGTTTAGGATATGAGTTAATTCAATTTCATTTTAAATCTGATCGTCCTCATACTATTTTTATTGAACACTCTCAAGATGGAGCTAACTGGGATGTTGTGGATACATTCTATGCTAGAGCTAATTTTGGTACTAGCCAAAGTATTAAATTAGTAGATGAATTTTTCAGGGCTCGTATTACAAATACTGGTGCCAGCACTTCAACATTTTTACGTTTTGAATGTAATTTAATGCCTATTGGGGAACCTACCCCGCGCACACTTACATCTCAAGGTAATTTTAAAGTTGCTTTACAAGACAATGAGCATGAAAAGCAGGCGGGATTTACTGCATTTGGACTTCTTAAAGTTGCTCAAGAGGGCATGATTGGAAATTTAAGATTTAATTCTACAACTATTAATACACAATGGAATCAAACTATTACTGGTATTGGAAACTATACTTTTGGGGCCGGAGATTCCGGTATAACATTAAATACTGGAGCATCTACTAGTAGTAAAATTAGTTTAACTTCTAAACAAAAATTTTATTATGAATCTGCTCGTAGTAATCAAGTAAAAATGTCTATTATTTTGGGAGACTCTGGTGTCGCTAATAATATTAGAGAGTGGGGATTATCAGATGGATATAATGGAGTTTTCTTACGATTAAGCGGAACTACTCTTAGTATTGTTTTACTTAATAATGGTGTAGAAACAGTTGCCCCTACAACTTCTTGGGATAGACCAGTAACAATTGATGGCTATGGTCATCTTTGGTATATTCAATTCCAATGGTTGGGCGTTGGTAATTTTTATATTTATTATGATGAAGAGTTGGTTCATACAATTCGTTATGTAGGAACCTCAACTAATTTATCTATGGGTACGCCAGATTTACCGGTATATTTTAAAAACGAAAATACTTCTAATACATCTAATGTTTTTATGAGAATGGGGTGTGTAGGAGTAATAGCCGAAGGTGCAAATATTATATCTGGCATTGCTGATGACGGTAGTATTCAAGAAGTTAGAGTAGATTCTAATGGTAATTTGCAAGTAGTTACAGCTACTGTTTCTGCCACAACATTTATAGGTCTTATTACTGGATTTTTGACTCTTGGAGGCGGCACTTCAAACACTTTAAATCCTGTTAGAGCAACTACATATAATGAGCAATCGACTAGCGCCGGACGATCTATTTCTTCTGCTAACGTTAATGATACAAGTGCAGGCACTGGCGCTCAACAAGTAACTATTGTATATTACAAAAGTGATGGTTATGGACCATTTACTGAAGTAGTTACTATGAATGGAACATCTGCCGTTAATACTACAAATACTGACATATGTTTTATTGAAAAAATGTTTGTATCTAGAACTGGTTCTGGAGGATTTAATGCTGGCGTTATTACTTTGTTTGTTGGAACTGCCGGCGGTGGTGGAACTTTAGGAACAATGGGAGTTGGAAATTTAGTCGCTGCAACAGGAGATAATACTACATTATGGGCGCATCATTATGTTCCTCCAGGAAAAACTGCATCATTAGCTACAGTTATTCTTAGTAATTTCGGAGGAACCGGATCTGGTATTACTACTATGATTTTGAAAGCTAAAAAAATTGGTGTAACCGGTGCAGCTGATGTATTAATTAGTGATCTTATTGCTGTGCCAACTGGTAATGCATTAGTTAGACAATTAGGCATTCCAATTAGAGTTGTGGGACCAGCAAGGGTTTTGGGATATACAATTCCAGCATCTAACAATACTAGTAGCGAATTATCATTTGATTTCTCGGAGATATAAAGTATGCCAATTACATTTAGCAATTCACAAACTGTATTATCAGATAATTGGACATATTTTAAATCTATACTGTCTGTCAAAACTATGTTAGTTCAATATCTTGATGATGGCATTACTTATTCTATTTTTGCCTTTGATGGATCGTTAGTTTATTCTTGTTCAATTTGGAAAGGTGATGTGCCCTATGGCGTCTCATTAACTTATAGTCAAGAACAAAATGATATAGATAAAGCAGACTTTGAAACTAATTATAAAACAAAAGCTAATGCTTCATTAAATCCCATTAATGCAAATGGCATTTCTTTATCAACTATAGAGCCAAGAGCTGGTTCAGAAGTTATTTATGCTACTCATAATTTTTGCGATCGAACAACTTGGTTTGGAGATAGCGCAAGAGTTAATGGTGAAGTTTTAACAGATTCTGGCGACGGTTATGTTTTTAATAGTTCACACATTAATTGGATTGATATGCGAACTGGTAGAGTATTAGATGACGATGGGTTAGTAGAAGAACAACAATTATTAAATCCAAGCGATCCTCATGGTTATCAAGTTATTGTTAGTGTAGATGGTTATCTAAAATCTCCTCATGAAATTTTTGAAACTGCTGGTGGCGATTATGAAATCTTTTATGACGATGGTTACGTAAAATTTGCCGAATCTCAGGCTGGCAAAACTGTAACAGCATCATATTCATATGAGAATGGAAGTACATTTTATACAAAACCGCTTCCGGGTAAGACGTTAAAAATAGAGGCGGCTGAAGCAGACTTTTCAGATGATATTGGACAAACAGATACTATTGAATATTCTGTGTGGGGCTTGGTGGATGTTTTTGCTCCACAATATTTAGATACCAATGGTGGTCCATATCCTTCAGGAACTAAAATTCGATTAAAACAAGGATATTATAAGCGCTATACTCAAATTCTTCGTGAGGCAATTGGATCCTTTCCATCTTTACAAGGTAATGGGGTTTTAGATGAACACAAAGGTTTATCTATAAAAGAGTTTAGAAGACGGTCTCGTGGCGGATTACATACCATGCAATCTATTCCATTTAGATATGCTACAGTTAGAGATTTATTTTCAGACTATGGAATGGAATTAAGAGTGAAATTATTACACGATAGAGTATTTTATGGGGAGACTTCTACTATAACATTTTATTGTACTTCAGTAAATAAAGGATCATAATGAGGGCTTTTTGTATTTATCTTATTACAAATTTAGTGAATGGAAAAAATTACGTTGGGCAAACCGTACAACAAATTAATAGAAGATTTAGTGCTCATAAACGAAGCGCTTTTAAATATGAATCATTTTTACCATTACATCGAGCTATGAGAAAATATGGGATTGATAATTTTGAATGTAAAATAATAGAAATATGTAATTCTATTGAAGAATTAAATGAGTCGGAAACAAAATGGATTTTAAAATTAGGTACATTCGGAAAAAGAGGATACAACTGCACTACAGGTGGTGAAGGATTTACTGTTAGTGATGATACCAAAAAGAAAATATCAAAGTCACGAATCGGAATGAAATTGTCCGAAAGTCATTGCGTAGCTATTTCTAAAAGAATGATGGGTGAAAATAATCCCTTTTATGGAAAGTCACATTCAAAAGAAACAATAGAAAAAATTAAAGAAACATTACAGGGTCAAATGGACGGAGAAAATAATCCATTTTATGGTAAAACACATACAGAAGAGACTAAAAAATTATTATCTGAGAATCATAAAGGTAAGCACGCCGGAGAAAAACATCCTGGCGTGAAATTAACTGAAAAAGATGTATTAGAAATTAGGAATGATATTTTAAATGGAATTAATCGTAACTATTTAGCAGTAAAATTTAATGTATCTAAAGGTACTATAAATAAAATAGCAACCAGAGAAAATTGGAGTCATATATGATAAGAGCCTTAGTTTTATCAGGCGGTGGTGCAAAAGGGGCGGCGCAGTGCGGCGCATTGCGTTATATTTTAGGTGAACTAAAAGTTTCATATGACGCATTCTGCGGAATTTCTGTTGGCGCTTTAAATGCTGCCTTCCTCGCTCAATTTACTTATGGCGAAGAACAAAAATCTATCGATGAGTTAAATAAATTATGGCAACTGGTTGAAACTAAAAAAATATATAAAAGACATTTCCCATTTGGGCGATTACATGGTCTTTGGCTTAATTCATTCTATAACAGTGCTCCATTATTAAATTGGATTGAGTCTGGGCTTGACATAAATAAGATACGTACATCTGGGAAACAGGTTAGGGTCGGGGCAGTTTCATTAAATACCGGCGAATATAGGATGTTTGATCAGAATTATGAAAATTTTGCCAAAGCAGTCGCGGCATCATCTTCTTATCCGGCAATGTTAAAACCAATTGAGATGGAAGGGCAATTATGGTCTGATGGCGGGATTCGACATATTACTCCACTACGGGCCGCAATTGACTTAGGAGCGACAGAGATAGATATTATAATCACAAGTCCAATTGCAGATACAAAGCCGTTCCCTGTCAAACCTAACGCGATTAACGTAATAACAAGAACGCTTGACCTGATGACTGATCAAATAATATCTGATGATCTAAATGAGACCATATTCGTTAATGAAATGGTTTTAAAGGGAGATGCTCCAAACAAACGATATATAAATTTAAACATAATTCGTCCAAACAAAGACTTAACATATGACTCTCTTGATTTTTCTCCAGATAAATTAAATGAAATGAAAGAAATTGGATATAATGACGCGAAAATGCAATACAAGGTGATGTTATAGTATATATATTATGACAACCGCCTTTGGACCGATAACGCTTGGAAGAGATTATAATTTTTTCAAGAAAATAACCGTTATTAATAATATTTTTAGTGCAGATTGCGATGTAGTTATTACATTTTCAGTTGATTGTTTGTCAATATTAAACGAGGGAACTGGTGTAATTGAGGTTTCATTTAATGGGTCGACAGTTCATGCAGAATTAAACCCTAATACAAACACATCAAATATTAATATTCGCTCTTCAGGTATTAGCAAAATATGGCTTAGATTAAAGTCTGGCGCAGCATCAACTGTTAGAATTCAGAGCAATTCAGAAGTAGCAACAGCTATAACATCACCTATTACTATTTCAGGATCAGTAACTGCTAATAATAGCTCAGTTGGGCTTGATGATATTGCGGCCCCAGCCGATTCCACTAAATTAGGAGGATTGGACTCGTCTAATAATCTTAGGGCTTTAAAAGTTTTTGATTTAGATACTGGGGCAGGTATAGATTATAATTTGGGCATAAGTTTAAGATTACCTGCTGGTGGAGGATCTGTGGTCGGTGGAACTACAGCTAATCCAATAAAAATAGATCCAACTGGAACAACCACACAGCCAATTTCGGTCGCATCTTTACCATTACCAACAGGCGCAGCTCTTGATGCAACATTACTAACAATAGATACAGATATTAAAGCTACACAGCCAAGAGATGTTACAGATAGAGCTGCTCGTTTGCTTGGGATAGTATATGGGTCTCAAAACCAACAACTTAAACAAACCCCAACTAATTTTAATTTGCAGTCAGAGATTGCTGTTGGCGGCACACTAATTGATCCGAGGTCTATTAGGGCACTAACAAGTTCAGACGTTATAACTGTAAACGCCGGATCTGGTACGTTCACTGTTTCGGGAACTGTTACATCTAATATTGGGACAACTAATGGGTTAGCTCTTGATGCAACATTAATAGGTGGAACTCAAACAACCAGAATAACTGATGGTACTAATACGGCTACAGTTAAAGCTGCATCTACTGCCGCTGTTTCCACTGATAAAGCATTGGTGGTAACTCTTTCTCCTAATAATTCGGTTGTTTCTAATGCAGATGGATATACAACCACTTCTGCTCCAGCATATACAAATAATACTTTTAGCCCTTTATCATTAACTACCGTTGGAAATTTAAGAGTTGACGGGTCATCTGTTACACAACCAGTATCTGGAACTGTTACATCTAATATTGGGACAACTAATGGGTTAGCTCTTGATACGTCTGTAGCAAAATTAAATATTTCACAGGGGTCAGCTTTAGGCACTAATACTCAGGCGATGGTTGGAGGTAGCGTATCATCAGCCTCACCTACTTATACTGATGGATATATAAATCCGCTTTCTCTTACAACATCTGGTGCGTTGCGAGTTTATAATAGCAACACTGCCACCGCTCAATCAGTGGCATTTGCAGATGGGGCAGGGCTAGATTCATTTGGAAGATTAAGAATATCATCTCCACATACTTTATTTGATTGTAAACAATTAATAGATAATCAACCACTAATATTTGATGATCAGCAAACTAGCGGGTCCGGAACATCATCTACATTTTTAACGAATCAATCATCATCAAAATTATCAGTTAGTAATTTGACAGCTGGAACAAGGGTAAGACAAACATTTACTAGGTTTAATTATCAACCAGGAAAAAGCTTTCTTGTCACGGAAACGGGTGTGCTCGGGGCAGGAGCATCGGGAATTACCAGAAGGGTAGGTTATTTCGATCAAAATAACGGGGTATTTTTTCAAATATCCGGGACTATAAAAAGTGTGGTTGTTAGAACCAGTACCAGCGGAGCCCCTGTAGATAATGTAATTCCGCAAAGCACGTGGAATTTAGATAAATTGGATGGTACTGGTGTAAGTGGAATAACATTTGATTCATCTAAAACACAAATATTTATGATAGATTTTCAGTGGCTTGGTGTTGGCCGTATAAGATTTGGTCTTAATATTAATGGAAAAACAATATATGTCCATGAAATTGATAATTCTAACGTTCTTTCGGTTGTATATATGTCAGTACCTAATTTGCCAATCAGATATGAAATCTCTAATAATGGGACTGGCCCTGCCGCAGATTTAATTCATATTTGTTCATCTGTAATTGTAGAGGGAGGAAGGGAATCGACTGGTATTGTACTTTCTGCAGATAGAGGTTCAACACCATTAGTTACTCTTAATGATAGCAATATATATCCATTAATATCTATTAGATTAAAATCTATAGCTCAAATGGCATCACTAAGCCCAATATCATTTTGCGTTGTATGTACGTCTAATACTATATATAGAGCGTCTCTTTTACTAAACCCAACGATAGTAGGAACTGCTCTTACGTACACGCCTATCACCGGTAGCGTTACAGATATTAGTAATACATCTACAAATGCTACTACTGTTACTGGCGGCACATTAATTCAATCATTTTATGTAGATGTCAATGCCTCATCATCACCACAGGTAACCTTGAATGATATTCCAAGCGATCTGCGCATTGGCTCTACAATAGCCGGAGTATCTGATATTTTAGTATTGGCGATACAAAGAATAACCGGAACCACTGAAACTTTTTATGCTTCAATGATATGGCGTGAACAAAATTAATTTATCTTCTATTTCCGTCTGCCAAGTTTTGTTTTGCTGAATAAGGTCTAAGATTTTTAAGCTCCCAACATTTATTAAAATCTATTTGTTGCATGTTTGTGAAATGAAATTTGCTTTGAGGAATAATATGGTCTATATTCCATTTCCAAGTTAATTTGTCATTATCATCCCAGTATTTAATGCGATATTCCCCGTAATTTTGCCAATTCATCCATGGTTGAAATTGTTTTTCTAAATGTTGCTTTAAATCATCGATGGAATAATTAAGATATTTTAATATTGACCTATGTCCTTTTGTTGAGCCTCTGATTTTGATCGCCTCTCTTACAGACCTTGATATATTGCTTTTTAATTTGTAGCTTATATTTTGCCTACGAGTTTTCCCATAATTGACCTTGTATTTTTTTTTACAACTGAGCCGGCATTGTTCACAAAACTTCCCATATTTAATTAAAATAGCGTCACATTCTGTGCATATATATTGTTTTTTATTTTTCTGGTAAAATATGAAATTTCTTTTTACTATACATTTTTTGCAATATGATGTTAAATTGTCTTTTGTATGCTTTGATTTAAAAAATAAAGTTAATTCTTTAACTTCCTCACATTTTGAGCACCGCTTTTTTTCATGCACCAATATCAGTTTTTTTTTGTTTTTTGAAACCGTTGTGATATAACGATTTGCAT
>Ga0315284_10000272_pt1 | contig 70617 bp, 101 predicted proteins | sample YL17G09_16_MG_FD_203696 | JGI IMG/M metagenome (GOLD analysis project Ga0315284, IMG submission 203696) | Sediment microbial communities from Yellowstone Lake, YNP, Wyoming, USA - YL17G09_16 | ecosystem: Environmental > Aquatic > Freshwater > Lake > Sediment | place: USA: Wyoming | collected...
ACCTGGCCGGGGTCGGCACCGACGCTGCGGCCTACGCGCTCCAAGTCGCCCAATCGGGCACCCAGGGAGCAACCTTTGCATCCGACCTCGGCTACTGGGCCTTGCAGACTGCCTGGACGGGCACTGCTGGGGTGAACCAAGTCTATCCCATCGCCAATAGCGGCACTGCCGGAGTCAACCAAGTCTTCCCGATTGCGAACTCTGGCACGGCGGGGGTCAACCAGCTTTTTCCAATCGTCATCGCCGGAACGAACCTGGCCCAGCACGCCTACGACATCGCCGTCAATGGCACATCCGGCGTTCAGCAGGTCTATGGGATAGCCAACAGTGGCACGGCGGGGGTCAACCAGCTTTATCCCATCGCTGTGGCAGGCACGAATTTGGCCCAGCACGCCTACGACATCGCCGTCAATGGCACATCCGGCGTTCAGCAGGTCTATGGGATAGCCAACAGTGGCACGGCAGGGGTCAACCAAGTTTATCCCATCGCTGTGGCAGGCACGAATTTGGCCCTGCAAGCCCTCCAGATGGCTTGGGCAGGCACTCACGACTCCGGCACAATTGGCTATGTTTCTCCGATTACTGTTGATTTTGATGGTAGTAACTACCAAAAGATTACCTTAACCGGCGATTTGGTGTTCACTGCTTCTACTAATCGGGGTGATCCGAAGGAAATCACTCTTTTGATCCTTGCGGATGGCACCCTCCGCAACCTTACGTTTCCAGCTACTTGGAAATTTTATGGGGCTAAGCCAGCCACTATAGCAGCTAGCAAAGAAGGGGTTTTGTCATTGACAAGTCTCGGTTCGGCTGAAAGTGATGTCCGCGCAGCTTATGCGGTCGAGCAATGAATTTAACTCTTTCAGATTTGGCCTTGCTGGGCTGTGGAGGGGGAGGGACGCCGCCTCAAACTTGGTGGGGCGACGACTGGGAGTCTTACACCGTGGGTTGGTTTACGGACAATATGCAAGGCGGCGCTGGGTTTACCGGACCTTGGGTGTCTAATGTCGGATCGCAGCGGTTGATTGCTTCGGACGATTTCGAGTTCTACACGGATGGAGCGGACTTAAACGGGCTTGACGACGGATACGGTTTCACTGGGGGCTATGCAAGCCGAGTCACATACCGAAACATCGTCAAGGCGCAGGATGATTTCGAGAGCTTGGCGGATGGCAGCGCATTAGACGGTGCCGTGAGCGGGTCCGGTTTTGCAGCAGCGTATGTAAGCAGGTGATTTATGGCATGTTCAATTTTACTACGAACCATTGGCGGAGTGGACGATAAGCGGGCGGTGATGAGCCAGGCTCAATTTGGCCGGGTGCTGACGATAGGCACGGATTGGACCAATCTACGGATCGGGATTCGTTATTCTCTGCCTGATTCCGGCGCAAACATTTTGGCCCCGACCTTTTTTATGGGGGTCTGCTCAGGCACCACAGCCATGATTGCTGATGCAACCACCACTAACTTTGTAGGTCTGCGAATCGGCAACACCAGCACCGCCTTCACGCGGGGCACTGATGCCAATTCAAAAGTGCGCTATACGACCACTAACTTGGCTTATCCGGTTAAGCGGGTGAACACCACTACTACCGCTGGAAGTTCAGTTAGCACCAGTAATCTTCTTTCGGGCGACACCTCGTTGCGTTTTAATTTGATGGCCGAAATCGCAAAGGGATCACCGAACTATAACATTAAGTTTTTTGTTCATGGGACAGTAGATTCGGTGGACATATCACAAGCAGATTTCCTGGACCTTGTGGCGGCAACTACCCCTGTCCTGGCGGGCTATACCTGGAATGTCGGGCCAAACAACATAGCCTGCGACGAAGTCGCCGGAGCTTTTGATACGGTTAACCTTTACTGGGACAAGATCACGCCGGGGGTTGAGGTCAGCGACATAGCAATTGCTCGGATCGCATGATTAACCTTGATTTTAGCCAAGAGGCGGGCAGATTCGCTTAGTCACCACTTCCCCAGCAAGCAGTATTCGGTTGCCAAGCCCGACTTGGTGTAGGTGACGCACTTGCAGAGCTTGCAGTAGTAACCCCGGAATTGCCCGCACTGATTGCTGTTGCAGATGCCATTGCGGCGGTCATGCTCCGGCCCCGGCGTCAACGGCATCCCCGCCGCGACCCACCGCTCCATCGACTCCTTGAAATTGACCATGACCTGCGTCCAAGTCAGAGTAGGCAGCGCATCGGGATCAACCGGCGCTCCACACCCGGCACAGCCGCCCGCCGCGCTCTTGGGCCGGGTAACGCGGCCCCTGTCTTCCGCGTATTCCGCGCTGAGAATCGGCTCGAACTTGCGCATGGGGCAACCCGCAGGGCCTTGCAGGGCGTGCCCGCGCAGGCACACGCCATCCCATTCGGAGCAGAGCTTGCAGTGCTGCTCCAGGCGGAGGTAGAAGATTTCTCTTGGAATCATTTGTTTACATATCCGCACTCCCGCACTAACCACCGGTTAGAACCGGAAACTAAAGAAAAACCGCCAAGCAGAAAGCCTGGCGGTCTCTCCAACCCAACCATCCCAATCATCCCTGCGCATCAAGTCCCGGCAGGTTTCGTCGGGGCCGGGACAGCCGGGGTTGCTTCCTGGCCGACGCCGATAACCACCAAAACTTGCTTGGTCGCTTCGCGCAAGCCGATGCCTGCCGCGCCACAAAGCGCACCAAGTGCCCATGAGCTGTGGGATAAGGCCCCGTATTTCGACAAAAGCCAATCCGCCGCCACGCCAAGCACCACAGCCAAAAGCGGCCACGTAATCTTGGGCAGCACCGGCAGCACTTTTTTGCTTCCGAGCACGACCAGCGGCACCACCAGGACGACCAACCCGTTCCAGAGCGTGACCAGATCGAGGTTTACCGCTGTGGTTGCAGCAACAATCGGCACGGCATTCGTCAACGCAGCATTTGTGTCTTGAGCCAGCGCCACAAGCGTAAATGCCAGCAGGATGGCGCAGACCATTGCGATTCGCAAAACAGGCAAACCTTTCCCGAAACAGGAAGAGCTGCCTCCGCCCAGCCTGAACATCGCATTCTGAGCCGTTCTAATGGTGTGGTCAGTGCGGAGTTTCAATGTTTTCATATTTTAATCCTCGCCCCTCGTCTTTACGGAGGCGACTTTCCCCATACGATGGGGCCAAGCTAACTACTTCGCCTGGCCCTGCTTGATCTGGTCGATGCCCTGCAACCCGTCAACCACGCCATCGACCAGGGCTTGGGCGAGCAGCTTCCACCCGGCCTGTTCCTCCAGCCCAGCCTGGACGTATTGCTGGCCAAAGGCGGCGTAGGCCGACAAGAGCGGGGTGATAATCAACTGTGCCTCCGGGGTCTTCAACTCCTTCACGGGCAGGGTATAAATCTTGGCCTGGAGCGCCGAAGGGAACATGTTTGTCGAGATCAAGAACTCCTGGAGCGCAGTCTGAACCACGCCGATGTAGGCCACGGAGTTCTTGTCTTTCGTGTAAGCGTAAACCACTGCACCAGCAGTGGTTGTCCTCAAGATTGGAGCCAGCTTGGAAGCGGCTGCCGGATCGAGAACTTTCGTGCCGGAAGGCGTGGTTGTGCATCCCGTAAAAGTCACGGGGATGGCGACAGCCATTATCACGGTGAGTGCCAATGCGATCAGTCTATTCTTCATAGTGGTCAGTGCGGGATAGGTTTTGGTGCGTTCTATGCGGATCATCCGCTGTAACCGTAATTACCTCGGATGATACTGAAGTTCAAAGCTGAGATTGAGGCGCTTGAGGCCCCCGCACTGACCACGAGCAGTCTAAACAGGCGGCATCGTGAACACAAGAAAAATGAATGACGAGCGCCATGAGCTGGAACAGTGGACGACGCTGCGGGCTGCCATGGAGTCGGGCAGCCGGGTGGACACGGCCCAACTGCTCGCTGAAGTTCTTCTTGCCGATGAAGATACCGACACGGTAGCCGAGATCGCCGCCGACTTCATGGAAGACGAGGTTGGCCGTTTCGACTGGATAACCAACTGGCAGGTGATCCGGGAGCGGGAAGACCCCGTGGCCAAAGTTCAGGCTTACCTGGACGAATACGGGATCGCTGCCAACGCACAGGAAATTGTAAACTATATCGACCGGATGGTGACTGAAAACCCAGGTCGCTGGAAATAATTCGTAAACAATGGTAAATCCCTGCGTCATAGCCAATATCCTGGCCAACAGCTACAACGAGGCCATTAAGACGATCAACCGCAAGTTCGCGGCCCTGCAACGGCTGGCGCAACTGCTGGAGCAGATTGGCGACATCAGCGGGTTTATCCCCAACATCGGGGCGCTCATCCCGCTCTACCTGATCGACCTTAGCAGCTACGCGACCCTGGTCGCCGCCTGCCCCTTCCTGAACCTGCCGAAGTCGCCCAGCACCGAGGACATCGGCAAACTCCAGAGCGAGCTGGCCGCAGCCTATGCTCGGCTCGTCGGTCAGCTCACCCAACATCCCTGGCTGCGAATGGGCAGGCTCCAGGATCAGATGGCCAAGATTCAGGGCAAGGTCAACGAAGTGCTCGACCAGGGAGCGCAATATCTGGCGTGTCTCCAAGCCGCGTGCGGGACGGTCGAGGCCGCAGCCAATTTCGTCAACGAAATCTCTCAGACCGATTTCAAGGAGAACTTTGACACTTACACGCGGCAGTATATCGGCGCGAACAAGCAAGTTTTGAACGACGCCATGCAGCAGAAGTATGACCAGGTTCAAGGCGGCATCGTCCAGATCAACGAGCTGATGTCGGCCCAGCCGGTCGTCCCCGCCGCGACCGCAACCAGCCCGACGATCCCGGACATTGGCCGCGCCCCACAGATACCACAATTGCCGCCTAATCCACCCCCCGTTTAATGGAAGACGAGTTCAAAGACCTATACGTGTCCGACCCGGAAGCCATTCCTGAAAAGGACATCCGGTGGTGGTCCCGCTACATGTCACGGCGGAAGTTCAAGACCGAAGCCGAAGCCAGGGAGGAGATTTTCCGCATCCTCCAGCACAACGACAAGCAGAGCTGGGCAATCCTCTTCGGCCAGCAGGGCGAACCCAGGAACCGCTGGGAAGCCGACAACCTGCCTCTTTACCAGAACCGACATGGCCACTGGAAGGTCGGTCGCCCGCTCAGCCACTACCGGCGCATGGGTAGTCAAGTCCAAGAGTATTTGTCGAATGCCACGTCAGACTTCTCGGACGGCACGAACGGCGAACCCTCGGCCCAAGCGTCCTTCGCGGGCGATGGCGGCACCAACGTCGGCCTGCCGAACTACAAATACCTGGAGCGCAAACAGCGGCGACACGACAAGCTGCGAGCACTCATCAAGCGCCGTAGTCCGACGCACCATTCCAGGGTGGACTGGGACACGCGGGCGCGGGCGGGTATGCACGAAAGCGAAGACGAGGAGCTGCTGAAAGAACTGGGCGAGCCTGGGCCGATTCTCCAGAAGATGGAGCACCGGCCCGATTGTTACGAAGTCAGTCTGTTCAACGGCGACTGGATCGGCACTGTTTACAAGGAGCCGGAAGCACACATGCCCAAGGTGCCGACCTTGCTCAAACTCCACCGAATGTTCCCGTGGATCGCACAACCGCCCTGGGACGGCTGGCGGGGCCAGGATCGTGCCCGGTTCAAGACGCTGGAACAGGCCGTAGCCCACTTGGCTTCCCTCGCTAAGCATGAACCGGTCAACCGCATTGGCCAGGAATTTAACGACATCTTGCAAAGGACTCCCCTGGGCCAGATGCCCAAGGAGGAAAATGAATCCGTAACAGCAGCGGAGATTGTGAAAACTTTGTTGGAAGCGTAATCTGTTCTATTAAGTATGGCAAATCATCCTGATGATGGCAAGTTTGTCGTGATCCAGGGCGGGCAGCGAGTGTCCGGCCAGCTCCACGAAACACAGGCAGCGGCCACGGCGGAAGCCGAAGCCCTGAAGACGAAACGCCCGGTCAATGAGGCTGGCAACTCCCAGGGCGCGGCTGAATCCAAGCCCGTCAAGGTCGTCCAGAACCTCTTGGGCTAGGGGCATGGCTCACATCCCGATCAGGCTGCGTCCCCTCGACGCGCCGGTAATGACAGCGCCCTGGCGCAAGCCTGCGGCAAAGCCGAATCCTTTACCTCCAGCCGCCCCCCAACCTCCGGCGCAGCCTGCCTTTCCTGTAGCCCACAGCAACCAAAAAAAGGCCAAAGCCCCTCCATCGGCTGCTCCCGCGCCCAAAGCCGTAGAAGCGCCGCCGCCCCCGCCGCAGAAGAAGCCGCAGATGGTGGAAGTCGAGATTATTGACAACGGCAGCCACGTCTCGATTCCCTTGCCCTACCAGCCCGTCTCGCCCCTGGAAGTTCTGGCCTCCAGCAATCCCCAGGTCGTCGCGGTCATGGTGCGGCAGCTCCGGGACATGACCGGCATCCAGCCCAACACCAGCGACGGCGTGCTGGTGACGATGGACAAGCTGGCCGATGGATTCAAGCATGGGCATGACGTGTCCGGCCAGATGGAGGCCGTGGCCATTCACCTGACGGGGCGCGGCGACCGGCGCGAACTCCAAGCGGAACTGGCCGACGTGCTCGACGATGAGCGCGTGATCGAGATTTTCAAGTCCCGCTCCAAGTTCGAGGACTTCCTCCATAGCTGCCTCCGGCGCTCCGACATCACCGTGGTCGAGGGCATCGCCATCCAGGCTTACTTCAACAACGAGCTGGACAAGATTTTCAGCCGCCGCTCCAAGCGCAGCACGGGCGACCTGGTGAGTGGGCGCGAACCGCATGAGCTGGTCACCAAGTCCAATTTGCCCGCGCAGCTCCACCGAAGAGAGCTGCAAAGCAAATTCAACGAAGCCTCGCCCCAGGAGCGCGAAATCCTGCGGAAGTTGGGCTTCAAAATTCAATCACTGGTCGCCGCCAAGTTGACTCGGACGACAACCGAAACCGTAGAACTCGTATCCGCACCGACCACAAAAGAGAACAACGAATCAGATGATAGCACTCCCAAGCCCGGTGCATAGCCCTTTGAGCTACGACACCGAAACTACCATGACCATATCCACACCGTGGGATGCCTTTGACCGCGCCGCTGCCCGGATATACTCCAGCACTGACTCTGGCAGCACTGGTCCGAGAAAACCCGACGTGCTGACCTTGGCCCGCAAGCCCAAGAAGTGGCTCACGCAGGCCGACATGGTGCTGCTGCGCTACTGGAATCAAGCGCCCACCCATGCAGGAGTTGAGCACTGCCGAGAGCGGCAGCTCTGCTCCGCGATCAAGTCTTTACCGCACTTCCTGTCAAGGTTTGATCGACGGATACCTTGCTGGCGATCAACCCGGTGGAAAAGCCTCACTTAGAAGGGACAAGTTGGGTCCGTGGGCGGCTGGTAATCGGGCGCAGGCCCCGCAAAATCGTAATCGTAAATCTCCGGGCCTGGCTCATTCTGCTTGGTCTCCCGGCCAGGAACAACATGCCCTTTCTCACTGTTCTCGGCGTGGCTTAGCAACTGGATATTCCAAATATGGTAGCCCTTATCGTGGTCGATCCGGTCAATGGTCATCGAGTTCGGCTCCTGCCCACGTAATTCGAGATAGTTGGTTTGGCGGCACCACTGCCGGAACTCAACCAGAGTGATGGTGAAAGGCAGCCCGCGTGCCTTGGTTCGCTGGCGTATGGAATTGAGGACGTAGGTCTCCGGGTGCCGCTTCTTGAGCTGCCGTGACCGGCATTTCCAGCACAGCCGAAGCCTGCGGCCAGAGCTGTTAATGGCCCCTTTATTGCGGCACCACCGGATCAAGCACTTCTCTGCTTTACTGCGTGCTTTAGGTGCTTTAGGTGCTTTGCGAGTTCGCTTTTTCCGACGCCACATGCCCGTAAGAACAAATTGACTGGCGGACGGGAGCAGGGTTTGGTCCGACGCCCTCGCTAATTACGTTCTTAAGACCGTGGTCAGTGCGGGTTAGGTATGCCTATCGGAAAGGTAAACAAAAAGACTCTGACAGAGCAGGTGGAAGATGTGCTTGCCAAGGGCCTCCAAGGCGAAAACATCGGCGCTATGCTCGCGTCCCTCTCTCCCTACGGCAGAGGTATTTGGGAGGATATGCTGACCCAGTTCCGTGAGTCCGGCGACTCCGAATTGCTTCAGCAGCTCAACGTGGCCGACTACGTGGAGAAGCCGCCCACCATGGGCGAATTCCTGGAAGACCCCTTCTACCTGGGGTCGCTGATGGTCAAAAGCCAGGACTCTGAGGGCCTGTTCCCGACCTGGAAAGCCATCCTGACCGCAGACTTCAACTACGACAGTGCGATCCACAACTGCGTTATCACTGGCTCATTGGGCACGGGAAAAACTTTCGTCATGGTCACGATCCTCCTCTACCGGATGCTCCTAGCCACGCTGCTGCGGAACCCGCACAACTTCTTCGGCCTGACGCGGGGCACCAAGATCGTCTTCAACCTTCTGTCGATCACCAAGGCAGCCGTAACCGAGACGGCCTTCGGCGACGCGCAGAACTTCATGTCGAACTGCCCCTACTTCCTGGAGGAGTGCAGTTACAACCCGGACAACAGTTACACCAACTACCGCATTCCGCTGAAGAACTCGTTGATGCTGACTGCCGGGTCAAGAGGCCAGCACTTACTGGGCCGCAACATCATTGGCGTGGGCCTGGATGAAGGCAACTGGCGCTTGGAAGCGGAGCCGGACACCAAGGCTTACGAGCTGTTCAACGAGGTCCGCAACCGTATCAACAACCGCTTCCGCAAGGTCAGCGGCTATCTGCCCGCCATCTCGATCCTGGCGTCATCGGCCAAGGATGAATCGTCCTTCACGGAAACAATCATCAAGGAGATCGAAAACGCCCATGACCCGGCGACGCAGAAAGTCTATCGAAACTCCGTTTACAAAATCAAGCGGCACGCGCTCCAACTCGGCCCACGCTGGTTCAAGGTCGCCTACGGCCTGAAAAACATCCCGCCGATGATGCTGTCGGGTTGGTATGACGAACAGGGCACGCCGACCGGCGATGAAGCCCATGAGTCTCCCGCACCGGGCATAAGCACAGAGCTGGTGCCAGAGCTTTACCACTCGGAATTCAAGCGCCGTCCGCTCAACGCCCTCCGGGACGTGTGCGGCATCAGCACAGGCGGCGTCAATCGCTGGTTCGGCTCGATGGTGGACTTCGAGCGATGCACGGAACTGGCCGAGAAAGAAGGCGTGGTCTGTCCGGTAACGTCCGGCCTGGAAATGATCCCGTGCTCGATGGAGGATTCCAAAAACATTTGGGACTACCTGGACCACCGGACGTTCCTGACCCGCGTCCAGTCGCAGATCATCCCCAAGCGCCATCCTTATTCGATGCGCTATGCCCACATCGACCTGGCCACGCAGACCATGGCGGGCGTGGCCGTCTGTCACCTGGTCGGCAAGCAGCTCATCGAGGGCATGGTGTCCTCCTCCAATCCCGGCGTGCCCTTCTCGGACTACCGGCTGATCGTCGAATATGACTTCATCCTAACCATCGTGGCGGGCCAGGTTAAGCCCATCAGCCTGGAGAAGATTCAGAACTTCCTGCTCTGGCTGGCGAGCAAGTGCGGCTATAACTTTGGCCTGGTCACGTTCGACCAATTCCAGTGCTTGAGCGCCGATACTCTGGTAAACACTGATCGTGGCCTCTTGCCCATTACTGAAATCAGAATGGGCGATAAAGTTCACGGAAGTAAGGGCCTTAGCCGTGTCACGAATCTTCACCGCTACGCCCTAGCTCCGGTTTTGCGAATTACTACTCGCCGCAAAGAAACCCTGTGCGGAACACCCAACCACCGGATTATGGCTTGGATAAATCCCAAACCATGGAAAAAACCAGAATATCAATGGACCCGCCTTGACCAGCTAAAGCCTGGAGATATTGTCCAAATGGTTGAACGCCCGGTAAAAGCGCAAAGCCGCTCTGACGCACCGATAAACCCGCCTGAGCTTGGACCTAGTCGAACACTTAAAAAATTCATCTATCCTGCCTGCCTTACGCCCGATCTAGCCGAAATCTTAGGATTGCTGTGGGGAGACGGCAGCCTGAGCGTCAACAATGGGCTACGGTTTAGTCTGCACAAAGAACACGCAAAAGACCTTCATAACCTGCTTTTTAAATTTTTCGGAGAAGTTCCAAAACACTGGGACATCGGCAGAAACTACTGTCAAATAAGCGTATTTTGCCGCAAAATGGCGCGTTGGCTAATTCACAATGAATTCCTAAAAGGAACTGCCAAAGGCAATGGCGCAACTTTGCGCATTCCCGCTAAAGTGCTACAGAGCACCCAACCAATCCTAGCCGCTTTTTTACGCGGCCTCTACTCAGCAGACGGAACGGTGGATAAAAACGACGGCGCTGTAACCCTCACCACAAGCCACTATGCTCTAGCCCGCCAAGTCATGGTTATCCTCAGAACTATCTTCGGCATAAAAACAACATTAGTTCCCTATAAGCGACTGGGCTTTGGAAAACAAAAACTCATTTATCATGTCCGTCTGCGCGGCTCCCGACAAAATTTCTATAAGTCCATTGGATTCTGCTACCGAAACAAGATGGAAGCCCTCTACCATCACCTCCAGCGCCCTGGCCGAACCCACCTAGAACGCATCGCCAAAGTTGAACCCGCCGTTGAGGATGTTTATGATTTAGAAGTCGAACAGAGCCGTTCTTACACGGCTAATGGCTTTATCTCCCATAACTCTGAGATGTCCCTCCAGATGCTCGAAGCCCGTGGCTTCAAAGTGGATAAGCAGAGCCTTGACCGGAACAAAGACGCCTACATCAACTGGCGCATGGCCGTCGAGGAACTGCGCCTGCGGCCCTATCGACACCGCCACATGCTGGCTGAGGCCGAGAACCTGCTCGACACGGACAAAAAGGTCGATCACCCACCCGTTGGTTGTGTCACCGGCGATACTAAAATACGACTGCTCGATGGCACTTGCCCTCCAATTTCCGATTTAGTTGGCAGAACCGGAACAGTGTGGGTCTATGCTAATGACGGCCACGGCAACATCGTGCCTGCAAAAGCAACAGCAGCGCGAATTACGCGGCATATAAACACCCTGTTCAAAATCACGCTCGACAACGGTCAGAGCATTCGCTGCACTCCAGAACATCCCTTCATGCTGCGCGACGGCAATTTCCGAAAAGCTTCTGATCTCAGCCCTGGCGACTCTCTGATGCCGTTTCATCGCAAGCTCTACAAAGTAAAGTATAAAAAAGGCTCAAGCTACTACGAACAGGTTTGGAGCGGCGGCAACTGGCGGTTCACGCATCAACTCGTAAGCCATCATCTGGGTTTCGCTGCGAGTCCGGCAGAAGTTATTCACCACCAAGACCTAAATTCACTAAATAATTCTCCTGACAATCTTGAAAAACTCACAAAATCGGAACATAATCGCAGGCACATTCTCATTTCAAAAATAGCTTCAGACCCGGCTGTAGTTAAAAAGCGCACAGAAACATTCAAACAGAGATATGCAGCCAACCTGGAATGGCAAACCAGAAAATCAGCGGCAGCCAAACAAGCCTGGGATGCCTTGCCCGAAACCAGAAAAGCAAAATTCAGAAGCCGAAGCCACAGGTTTACTCCGGGTGAAGTGCGAGAGCGCAATCTCAAACTCTGGTCTTGCCGCAAATACCGAGAAGCTAAACTCACCCAACTTTCAAGTTACGCCAAATCGAAGGAAGGCCGCGCTAAATCATCCGAAACCGCTTCAAAAACCAATTTAAGCCAGCGTGGCGCTTGGACTTTAGATCGGCTGCAAACACATCGTAAAAATGTTTACAGCGCCATGCTGTTGCGCCGATCAAAAGAAGACGAACGCGCCCTCGCTCTGGTCGCACCGTGGCGCAGCTACTTACTCGGCCCATGCCACGCAATACATCTCACCGGCAGTGGTGCTTCGATGACCTGGCAACGACGCCTTAGTGGAACAAATTGGACCGAAAATGCCGAGAAACTTCGCGGCAAAAGCCCAGAGGAAATGTCCCGGCTTACTGGCCTCTCAGAAGCCAGCCTGCGTAACTTTCTATCCAAACTTGGAAAACGTGAAATAATAAGTCTTTCTAACCACAAAGTTACGTCTGTGTTAGTAGAAACGTGTATTGAAGAACCTGTATATGACATAACTGTAGATACTTACGAGAACTTTTGCATAGAATCTGGTATTAGCATTCATAATAGCAAAGATACGTGCGATGCCGCAGCCGGGGCCTACAACAACGCCATCAACAGCGAGGAAAAAGTGACGATCATGTCCCCCAACAACCCGCGTATCCACGCCACACACAACCTGGAGGGACTAATCCAGGAGAAGCCGCCCATCGAGATCAACCTACCCCTGGGCTACACCCGCGTCAAAACCTTCAAGGTTTGAAATCCGTTCTATAAAGCAATGAAAGACGAAATCGTAGATCGACCACCGCTCAACCCGGAAGAATTAACCCGCGAGATTGAGGAAGTGTTCAGCTTCAATCCACCGCTTACGGTTGACCAAAACCACGCATGTCAACAAATCCAAAACGCCTGCAAGACGCTCGCGCACGGCATCCTCAACCTGGTGCCGGAGGGCAAGGAGCAGACCATAGCCATCAACCAACTCCTGGCGGCAGCCCTGTGGGCACGCCACGGGATTTGCCGCCGCAGCATCATCGTAGCGGCGGGGGAGCCGTTCGATGCTGCGGCCCCGGAAAGCACAACCATTCAAATGGACGGGGGGCCGACGATAGCGGACGAGGAAGCTGCGATGGCCAGAGAGGGATTCCGCAAGAAGTTCTTCCCTGCCGACGCCGCTACTTGATTTCCGAGGAGCGCATCCTCCAGGTTAGCAACGACATCTCCGAAGACATGTGCCAAGCCTCGGCCAGGGAGCTGGTCGAAGTCGTTAAATATTTCAGGGATAAATTTGATGACTTATGGGAACAAACGCAAATGCTCAGGATGAAGGTGGGCGAAGCACTGATCCAAACCAGCATAAAATTGAGCAAAGTCGTCGAGCAGCAAAGTCAATCCCGTTGCCGTATATTGCACCAGCAACACTCGCACCGCCAACCGGGCCGAAAGAAGTCCCGGTAAGAGTGGACTTCGGCGGCGGCTGGTTGGACGTGCCCCGCTTCGCCCGGCCCAACAGCTACGTGGTCAACTGTGCCATCACGCCGATGGTCAGTCTCAAGCACTGGGGCTACGAGCGCAATGGCGGCTTGGGTGGCTCAGCAGCCTATAGCGTGCTTCTGGGGAACAACGCCGTCGAGACCGAACTCCAGCTTGGCATCGGTTGGCAAGACCCGGCCATCATCTCCGAGACCGGCCTGTGCTCCTGGATTTCCGGCCCACGCCCGGTGCTCGACATGAAGACCAGCGGTGAATGGCTGCGGGGCCTGATGGCGTTGTGCTGGACGGGCAAACCCCACAACACACCCAGCCTGGTGTCCCTAAACCGCAACTGGGACTTGATTGTCGAGGCTGGCCACATGTGCCGCAATGCCGTCCGCGCCTCGTCCCTCCCGCTATTGGCCGATGGCATCAACACCAGCTATGCGGTTCAGCGTCAAGAGGGGATGGACGATTTGCCTGTCGTCGGTGAAGCGGCCAAGAAATACTGCGGGGGCGGATTCGGAGGCTACGCCTTATATTTGTTTACAAATTCGACTAACCGCCAGGCATTCGTGGCAGCGGGACCGGGACGAATAGCTGTGGAGCCATTCATCCGCCAGCCCGCCCGCACCTGACCACAGTGAACTCTGCGCTAATTCACTAACGAGTGCAAGAATAATTAGTGCGGGGGCAGGCAACCCGCCGGTAGTTAGGGCATGGCAGATCAGCAAGAGCCAACAGTGCGCGTGGAGCTGGTTCCGTATAGCATGTTTACGGCAACTCCGGCTTATCAGATTCAGGCAGAACTCGATACGGGCAAAGAAAACGTCGTCGTGTTCGGCCTGAAGCGCGACCCTGTTGTCCCTGATCCCACTGACATCCTATTTACGGTTCCAGCCAGAGGCGGCGGTCGGTTTGACCTCATCTCGCAGAAATTCTATAGCACCCCGGAGCTGTGGTGGGCAGTCTCGCGCTGCAATCCTGAACTCGACCCCATGATTGGACCGGAGGTCGGGAGCATTATCCGGGTTCCGAGCCGCCTGCGCCTGGCCAGCCTGGGGGTGCTGAACGTCTAAGTTTATGCCTGAAATCGCCTCCATCCTGGCTCGCGTGCTGGAATCCGACGAGGACGAAGAAATCCTCGGCAAGGACATGGCCATCGTGCCTTACTTCGTCGGCAGTCGCGTGCGCGTGACCGACGGCCAATATACCGGCGAACTGGGCACGGTCATGGGCAAATCCACCATCAACAACGAGCGCGACTTTTGGATTCACCTGGACGGAGCCACAGAGAACATCAACGACGCCATCCTCTACCCCGCCGACCGGCTCGAACCGGCCAACGACTTCAACTACCCGCCCGGTCTGGTGTTCAAGATCAAGACCGGCAAGTTCGCCGAGCGCAAAGCTTACCTGATCGGCATCGACCAAGCCGGAGACATAGTCGTCCACCCGGAGGGTCACCCAGATGACTGGTTCAGCGTCTCCCTGCGCCAGGCCGACCTGGAGCCGCTGAGCGAATCCGAGATCGAAGGCGACGAAGACGACGTGAAAGCTGTCGCGGGCTATGTCACGCCGGAGTTCCGCTACATCCGAAACGACGAGCGCGACTCGAACAAGCAGACCTTTGTTTACGCCTATGGCGAACTCATTGGCACAGTCTCCCTCGACTTGAGCGTCCTGACCAGCGAGCGCCCTTGGCTGGAACCAGCTCAAGGCTGGGTGGTAATCTACATGCCCGACAAGGGTTACATGTGGAAGCGCGGTTTCAAGAGCAGGGAGGAGGCCGCAATGGCGATCTGGATGGATCGCATCGGCATGAAGAAACTGCGCGAAGCTGAAGATGACATAGACTTCAAAGAGGTTTATGACGACGAATATCCGACGTTTACATTTCTAATTTTGGGCCATGACACCGGCCACGAACAATGGGGCAGCGGCATTTGGGAAGTTTATGTGGACGGTGAGGAACTGGGCTATGAGCACCGCCTGTATATCGGAGAAATCGAGCGCGTCCTGGCAGCCGACAACCTGGTTTTAGGTTGGCGGATCAAGAGCGCACTCTGGCCCGACAAGGCACCGAACGAGACCTTCGGCGAAAGTCTCGACGCCGCCCGCTGGCTGTGGGGACAACGACAACGCTGGCGATCCACCGAATCCAAAGCGGACAGCGCCAACGTCCGCAGGCTCGTCTCTAACCTGATCGACGAGACCGAGGATGAGGAAGTTGACTTCAAGGACATAGCCTTCGATACCCTGGGCAGCGCCAGGGAAGCCCTGGAGTCCGCTGGCTTCAAGATCGAGCAAGCCGAGCGCATCAAAGACGAGATTTTACTCAAGTTCACCTGGCCCGCACCCAATGCCGTAGCCTACATCAACGGGGCCAAGCGGGCGCGGGAAGCCATCGCTCCGTTCATCCCCATTCGGCACCGCGACGCGAAAGTGGATCGAAAGCTGGATAACCAGAATCAGATGATCGCCCGCATGTTCATCCGCCGCCCTTACGAGGAAACGCCCTGGCTGTGGCAGACCAAGCGTGTGCCCAACTACTACGACCAAAATATACCCCCCGGAGACACACAGTTGGTTGCCCTCTCTCCCGGCACCTACAAGATTTTGTTCAATGACAAAGTGGTCGGCGAAGTTCAGTCCGACAGGGGGCATGAAACTGTTGAGCGCATCCGCGACGAAATGGCCCAACTGCATAAGATTCTTCCCTTCCATCCCCAGGGCTGGAACGCCCCCGGCAACGCCTGGGGCACAGGCCGGGCGGTGGAATGGTGGAGAAAAAACCGGCATAAGCTGGGCAAGACCGCCAATGACTACTACTTTGACCGGGGTATGCTCTCGGCTGATTAGAAATTACAAAACTCAATATGAGCTTTTTAACTGAACGCAAAATGGCCAACACGGTGGACGCGCCCATCGCCCTGCCGTCCACGGAGATCAAGATGTCCGACTGGGTGGTGATCGCCACGATCAAGCTGACCGCGCCGTCGCGGTTGACCGTGCGGATGCTTCACCTGAACTTCATCAGCTCGACCGTTGACCTGACGAAGATTGTGCCCGCCAACTACATCAATTCGAGCCTGGGCATGTGCTACGTGGCGTTGTTCTTCAATTACAACAACGCCGATCCGGCTTCCACCACGAAGCTCGATAAAGTGACCGCCTCGGCCCTTGGTGTCTCCACACGCATCGAGAATCCCTTCGTGACCACGGTGCCCGGCATTTACACCTGGCTGGCCGTAAACAACATCCAATACAGCACGGCCAGCTCTGCCCTGGCCATAACGGACAGCGCCGACTTCCGAGTAAGTTGCACCGGCCAATGGCGCATCGAGATCAACCCGCTGCTATGAGTGAAATCGACGACATCCTGAAAGTTTTGCTCGAAGACGAGGACGAACTCGAATCGAAAGATGTTTACTTTTCCACCACCGAGCCATTGGCCGTCGATCTCGGCCCCGGCATCTGGGGCAACGAAGCCAAGCTGTTCCGCGCCTTCAATTGGATGACCCGCATCGGCCTGGCCCCCAAGTTCGGCTCCGTTCCGATTGGCTATTACCAACAAGACCAAGCGAAGGGCATCGACAAGCTGCGCGAGATTGCCGATAAAAAGGGCATCGACCTGCGGTGGGTGAAGAAACGCGGGTCGCGGCTACTGGCCTGGGACCAGGACAAGTGGGTGCCATTCGCGGCCATCCTGGGCGGCGAACTGCAAGAATCCGCCGACGACGACTTCGACATAAAGGATGTGTCAATGGGAGGCTCCCTGAGTCCTTTCGAGGAGCTGGCCCAGCTATTCGATCAAGGCATCCTCGAACTCAGCGGAAACGTGGTGCGCACGAACCATCACTACGTCCACGAACGCACCACGGAAGTCGAGCTGTATAACTCCTACAACTGGCCGGACGGCATGACCCGCAACCAGAGTGTCGCTGAAGAAGATCGCACCGACAAGCTCATCAGTGATCTGGAAGAATACATCCAGAAGCGGCTTTATGATTGGAACCACAAGATTTACCAGGAGTTGGAGGCCAGCTACGAAGCGGAACACGAAGAGGAAGTGGTTGCCGACAACATCCGCGCCAACAACTACACCTTCAACGCGGACGGCAAAACGGACGACGCAGGCGGCTTTCAATACGACCAGCTCGATGATGAAGCCAAAGAAAAGGCGCGGGAATGGTGGAACGAGACCAATGAAGGCGACAACTATTGGTCCGAGCCGGTCATCGCCGAATGGAGATGGCTCCTTCGCAACAAGGGCTTCAATGATGTCGAGATCAGTTACAGCGGTTTCTGGAGCCAGGGCGATGGGGCGTCTTTCACGGCCAGCAACATCGACTTCAGGCGGTTCTTCAGCAGCCCTGACCCCCTGGACTTTCCAGAGCAGGAACGGGAGCAGTTGGACGAAGCCAAGGAAAGTGACTTTGAGGTCAAGGACGTGGCCCTGCCCAGCACACCGATGGAGGTTGCCCAGGAGATCGCCAAAGTGCTTTCTGTTACGCCTGGCATAACCGACGTTGCGGTCGTTGAGGGCGCGATGAACCCGGAAAACGCCTACGTCAATGGCAGCATCAAGACCGACCACTGGGACGGCGGCTATGCCCTCGACAAGATCATCTTCCGATTCATGGACACGCCTTCCGTAGAAATCACCCGGAACATCGTTTTCGCGGCTCCCCAGGACGTGTATCCCCGTGGCTTTATGGTTAGCATCAAGCCTAAGACGATGCGCGAAACCCTGGAAGAGCGTTACGGCGGGGCTGAGGGCGAACGGGCCATCTTCTACCATGGCACGACCTCGAAGCTCCTGCCCAAAATTCTGGCGCAGGGATTGATCCCGGAACCCAAAGCCCGCGCCTGGAGCGAAGACCCGAACGCGGGCATGATCCAGCCCACACGCAAGAGCCTGAGCGGGGTTTACGTCACTACCAACCTGATGACGGCCATTTCGTCAGCGGGCAAAGTATCCCGGCGCGACAAGGTGAACCCGCTCATCGTTATCATGGAGCTTCAACCCCGCTCGCTCGTGGGCGACGAGGATTCCCTGGGCAACAGCATCACCGCCCTGGCCCGCCACATCAGCGACCACGTTTACTCGCACATCTGGCCCTATTTCGCCGAAGTCTATCGTGATCGGATGCGCGACGAGGAGAACTACTACGGCAAACTGGCGGACAAGGCCAAGGTCCAGTGGGCAGATGATGCCGCGAAGCAGCTCTTGCACAAATTTGGAGACAAGACCTCGCCGGAGTTGGCCACAACCGTCCGCAAGATGCTGTTCGACGAAGGCTACCGGATCATGCTGGAGCGCATGGTTTCCTACTCGACTGACTGGGACAAGAGCCACTACCGAAACGAGTGGGAGCACCTGTTCGGCACCTACGACGATGCCCCGCCCGTGCCGGACGCCAATCAAGCCGAAACTAAATTCCTTGACTTCAAGGATCGGCTGAGCCGGACAATGAAAGCTTCCGCCCGGCCCCTGATGATGAAGGAATGGTCGTTCAACACCACTGGCCGGTCGTTGGAACCCATCGGCTTCAGTGGCAGCAACCACATCGTCTGCATCGCCGAAGAGGTTGATGAGCGCGACCCGGAGTATCGCTCGCGCATCGTTGTCCACTATGGCCAGCCGCCTGAGCAGTTCATCAAAGACTGGAAGGAAGCGATGGGACCACTGGACAAGCCCGATTCGATTGTTTACAAAAATAAGGTCGAGGAAGGAAGCCACTGGGACGCTCTCCAACGCACTGGATTTTGGGGCGAACAGGCCGCAGGCTGCATTTTCCTAGCCCAGGACACGGGCCTCATCCTTCTGCCCCGCCGCTCCGGCAGCGTCGAGCAGCCCCATACCTGGGGCACCTGGGGCGGGGCCGTCGAGGAGGGGGAAGCTCCGGCTTCCGCCGCCGAACGCGAGGCCAGGGAAGAGAGCGGCTACACCGGGCCGATGAAGCTGACCCCGCTCAATGTCTTCAGGAAGGGCACCTTCAGCTACCACAATTTCCTGGCCCTGGTGCCCAAACAGTTTGAGCCTAACCTCCGTGCCGATGAAGCCCGCGAAACCGAGGATGCTGCCTGGGTGAAGTTCGGCGACTGGCCCAGCCCGCTCCACTTCGGCTTGGCAGACCTGATTCGGCATTCCGGCGACGTGATCCAGCAAAAAGCCCAGGTGCGGGAGAGCCTGCACGAGGCGACCGAAGACGAAGAAGCCGACCTCAAAGAGCTGAGCAAACTCGATCAGAAAATCTACCTCAACTACACTTACGATGACTTCTACTCCGATTTGGCCGACCCGGAACAAGAACCAGTATGGGAGAACCAGGGGCCGTTCGTTTCGGTCAAGAGCGCCTATGACTGGGCCAAGACCAACCTGAGAGACCAGCGTGAGAAAATCACCTATATGGAGATTAGCCGCGCTGTGCTGGGCGCGGTCGTCGAAACCTGGGTCGTCACGCAGGACTGGGAGTTGCGCCAAGACTTTGGCCAGGGATACCGCAACGTGAACTTGCCCGAATCCGAAGACGACGACTTCGAGGTCAAGGACGTGGCCCTGCCAGGACAGCGGTGGATTTATCGCATCTTTCGCTTCCCGACTTGCGCATCCATCAATTACTACTTGATCGACGATCCGAACTTTCAGTGCAAACCAGAAGACTGGCCGGTCCTCTACCGAGAAGGCACGGACTGGCCGCAAGACCCGATCAGAATCGACTGGAACAAGGTCAGCAAGCCAGTGGGCGGGCACACCTTCCCAAAGCGCACGAGCGACAAAGACCTTCACCAGATCGCCCAGGCTCAGATTCGCCAGTTCCAGCGGGCAGGTGAATACCCAAGGGAAAATTACGCCAACGTGTGGGAATGGTTGCGCGACGTGCGCAACACCGGCCCCGCATCTGACCACGAAATCTTTTAAGCTATCGCGCCCATGAAGTCCAGCGTAAATATACTGTGAACGGCTTTGTTACAACCCAACGGTTCGGCACCACGTTTGACGTGCCCATCGCCCTGCCCCAGACGGAACTGCGCCGGGGGCGCTACATCAATTGCGGCCAGATCAGGCTCACGCTGGGCCAGATCATGCGGGTGCGCTGCCTGAACCTCCACCTGGTCAGCATCATCACGGCCACGGCACTGCCGGACATTTTCAGCACGTCCCTGGGCATCGTGAGCGCGGGCATCTACCTGTCGCCCATGATGTGCTCGTCGGCCTGCCTGCTCACCATGCAGGCTCCGGGCGTTATGAGCATGAACAGCTTCTCCTACAAGGACTACGCGACCCCCGGAATCTATTACTTCACCGTCAGCAACAACACGACCAACGTGGACATCACCGTGGCCCTGACCGGTGCCGTCAAGCTGCTCAACTACGGATGACGTTTTATTTGCTATGAGTGACCAGCTCGAATCCGCCCTAATCATCCAACTGACGGAACCCCTGAAGTGGGGTGCCGCCCTGCCCGCCCCTGAGTTCGTCACGGGCAGATTAACTCAAGTCGATCCGGGTCTGCCGTTCGACGTGGTGGAATACACCAAGCGCGACCGCGAATTTCAGCACCGCGACAACATCATCGGCGCGGCCATCTGCAAGGTTGCCCTCCATGCCCGCACCGTCTGGAGTGGCACCGTAGTCTATCCCCGGCTCCAGGGCGTGACGCGCGTCACCGATTACACGGGCACGAACATCTTCCTGGGCCTCGACCCGCAAGAACTGGGCACACCCCCGGTGAGCAACACCGCCGTCGTTTACGTGGGCAACGCGGACATCCCCTATGACGCCATCCGCATCACGGACAAGTGCCTCTACGCCCGCGACTCGCTGTGCTACGAGACCCTGGCCCGCGCCGCCGCGATCTTCCCTGATAAGCCCATCAGTGAAAACGATCCCACGGGGGCGCTGGTGGGAGCGACCAGCATTTGGGCTACGGCCAACGGCACGGATACGTCCGTCCTGCCCAACTCAGCCAAGGCCCTTGACGTGTCGCTGTTCAAGGAGCCGGACATGTATCTGGCCGAGCGCGACAACCAGATCGCGGCTTACGTGGCGCGGGTCGCCCAGGCCCTCAAGAACCCCTTCGAGTTCGCCTCGCGCATCTACGTGGAAATCGTCGGCCCTGCCGAGCGCGAGAGCGAGACCTACGTCCTGACCGAGACGATTTTCAAATACGGCACCATCTACGCGACCGGCGAGGAGGTCAAATACACCAATCCCATCACCGACTCCGGGGCCGACACTGCGACCCTCGCTGCCGGGGCCGTAGCCCTTTCCACTACCGGCTATCTCTTTGGCGATGGCAACGACGTGGGTCGCACCATCAAACTGGACACGTCCGGCCTAATTTACACGATCACCAACTACATCGACACGACCCATTGCACGGTCACGCCTGCCGATACCTCCGCCGCCGACACCTTTGTCATTTCCAACACGATTGCGAAGTGGTGGAGGGCCAACTACACCACGGGGGACGTGCCCGGCAGCGCGGCCTGGACCCTGATCGCTGGCCCCAACCTGCGCCAGTTCCTTGCCGATCCCGCCCTCAGTAGCCGGAACAGAATTGTTTACAATGTCGCGGCCAAGACGCTCCAGTGGTTTGTGGAGCGCCTGGATACTGTCCACGTTCCGCAGATCGTGGGCTTCGTGATTCCGGGCGTCCTGCCTGGCCAGACGCTTGAGACCGTGCCGCTGGTGCCGGAGAACAAGGACTCGCAGTTCTGGCGGCAGAAGTCGGGCCGCGTCTCGCTCATGAGCGGCACCTGGGCCAGCCAATATAACATCTACCCGACAGCCGGGAACCTGACGACCGCGCTGGGCAGCGACCCGCTCGTCCCCACGCTCTTTCAAAGCGCCAAGGCTGTCACCCTCATGATGCCCAGCTCGGTCGTCGCCGCGTTCCCGACAACCTGTTCAGCAGGCACTTGGGCCATGAACGCCCTGGTCAAACCCGCCTCAACGATCTTCATCGCTGGGTTTGACCGAATTTTGGGCGGCACAGGCGTCGTTTCCAACCTGGGCGTCAACTTCAGCGCCATCGGCGACACCATCCAATACCAGTTGCCACTTCCCGCAGGCGTCTGGCAGCTCCGCATCGAATACACCAACGACTTGACCGCGAGCAGTGACAGCCTGGGCTTTGGAGTCATCGTCTCCCTTCCCAACCAAACCCTGCTGGGCGACGCCACACCGCTCTACTTCACCGACGCCTTCGGCAATGCGCTGCCCAAGGGCCAGCTCGCCACGAGCATCCCCATTGACATCAACACGGTCGGCCAATCCTACACCTTCTCGATCCAGTGGACGGCAGGCTCCGGCAAACTCCACATCCGGCGCTTGATCTTCACATCGGTCACCAACGCGACCAGCCACTACATCATGGAAGCTTCCTGGGCCAACGCAATTCCCCCCCTGAACTACGTGGCCAAGCTGGATGTGATCGGCCAGCGCGATACGCCGGACGTAATGCCCTTCCGCTTCTACGTCAGCGCGGTCAGCGCCAACCCGCAGATCACACTGACCTGGAAACAAGCCAGAGGCGCGGCCTGGACGAACACTCAAAAATACTATCCAGGCGACCAGGTGCTCTACTCCGGCATCTATTATGAAGCCCAGGCCATTATCAACCCCGGCATCCAGCCTGGCGGCACGAACGACTGGCTGGTGCTGAGCCGCGAGCCGCAAATTCCGTTGGTCATCGAGCAATTGCAACTGGCCAAACTGGAAACGACGGTGGTCACGCCGCTGGCCAATGACAACCTCGGCTTCCGCCAAGACATGGTGGAGCGGGCGCTCCGGGCCGACCAGGATGCCTACCGTGCTTCCATCACGTCAGTCGGCAGCAACTTCCCAGAGTTCCGCGTGCCCAATACCACCGGCTATGCCTGGGAACGCAGCTCCACCGAATCTTGGATGGCGTTTCAGGAGAGCTACAACCCGCGTTTGCGCGAAATGCAAATCGTCAGCGGCGGCATCGTTGGGGGCCGCTTATACGAAGTTCGCGGCAGCGGAGGCGTGGTCACCTACAATTCCACCGCCTACAGCCCCATGCAGCGTTTCTACGGCGTCGCCGGAGTGACGACCTGCACTTTCGGCGGCTCCACCGAACTATGGCAGGTGGGTGCTTATCGCCAGTCATTAGCGGGCGACGTGGGCCAGCCCGCCTACGTGCCTTCGGGTTTGGAGTTCATTTTGTCAGCAGGCACCGTGGCCGGTTGGTATGCGTCGTATGCGTCCTATCCCAGCATCCAAGTTCTTCAGCCGTGGATGATCGAAAAAGGAATCTATGTGGCGCAGCCGGAGTTCTGGTCTCCGCCGACGATGTAAACGTCAACAAAAACAAACTATGAAAAAGTGGCACAACCTACTATTAGCATCACTAATGTTCTGCGGAAGCGTCATGGCCCATGCAGCTCAATCAGTCACCCTGGCATGGGAGCCAAGTCCTGATGCGACCAGCTACAACCTCTACTGGGGTCTCATGCTGGGCACCAACCACGCTTCGAGCAATACCGTCGTGAACACGGGCAACGTGACGACCTATACACTGACCAATGCCGTAAGTCCGCCCAGCACCAACTGGTTCTATCTGGCTGTCGTGGCAAACGGACTGGAAAGCCTACCCTCAAATGAGATTCGCTACGCCCCGCCGTATCCGTCGCCCAGCCAAATGGCTGGCTTCCGCTACACGACCTTTTGGCAAGACCGTAATCCGGGGGTGCTGCAACTGGATTGGTTTGGGGTGACCAACGTCGCACTGGCCAACTACCGCATTTACTGGGGCCTGATAAACACCAACACCGGCACCCACTCGACCACCAATACCCTGGCCGTCGCCGCCGCACAGACCACCTATACCGCCAACAATCTGGTCACCGGCAACACGTATTGGTTCATGGGCGCGGCGATCTCGACGGACATGATCCAAGGACCATATTCGGATGAGATTCACTACTATGCCTTTCCGATGCTGCCAAGAAGTGTGCCCTCGTTCCGCCTGGTCATCACCGTCCAATCCGGCCCGTGATGATACGCCAGATTCACCGGCAGGTAGTTAATACGTGAAACTGAAAACGACCACGCTCAAGCGCGGCCTGCTCCTCTACCATGGCACCAGCTCGCCGGACTTCGATGAGCGGGCGGACAGCCTGACGTTCCCCGCCTGGTTCAGCGAGAAGAAGCGCGTGGCTCGTTATTTCGTCAACTGGCACGGCGAGCCGGAACCTTACCCTTACAACGAGAAGCTGCCCAACTCCGCCCGGATCATCACCTACCGAGTCGCCGAACCTATCAAGGTGCTGCTCATCCGCGAACAGCGCGACATGGTCTTCATCGCTGATGAGTTCGGCATCAACACTGACGATGCGGAGACCTTCGCGGAGTGGGTTTGCACCAACGGCTACAACGGCTGGATCATCCCGAACAACTATCCAGCCGAGGGCGGCAGCGACATCATGCTCTGCCACGCCGAGGGCTTGGAATACGTCGAAACTGAGGCCCTAAACGAAGACCTGAAAGATGCGGATGACATGGCAGGTGAGTTTAAGGAGATCAGCGGGTCCGATCCGCTCGAAACGGTTTACAACATCATCGAGCAGGCCGGAGTCACGGACATCATGGTCAAACGCAGCGAGGGCACGACCACCTTCACCGGCGAACTCCACTCCGATGCTTACCCCCACTTCACCCAGGACGGCACCAAGATCGAGGTCGCCGACCTGTGCTACGCCCAACAAATCGTGCAGCGGATCAAGAGCGTCAAGGGCGTGGAGCGGGCATCGTGTGGCACCAAGCCCCCGGAAGACGAGGGCTACGCCTCGCCCTGGCGGCGCATCCGCCTTTGGGTGATGTGGACGGACCTGAAGGAGATGAAACAGCAAGCGAGCGAAATTGTAAACATTCTTGTCGAGGCCAACTCAGCCCACCTGGAGATGGCCATGAATCTCGCCCGGAAGATGATCCGCAACAGCGCCGCGCAGGTCGCCGCCGCGTGCCTCAAGGCCCTCCGGGACAGCGGCGCTAACGCCAAGCCGGTCAAAGGCTACGCCGTCTTCCGAGAGCACAAAATACCCCACGTCTGGCTCAAGGTGGACGGCCAGGAGTTCGACCCCTTCTGGATCACACGTGGCAAACAGCCGGAGAGTTACGAATCTACCGTGAACGAAGCTGTCTGGTAGTTAGGGCATGAAGCGCAGCATTCAGGAAATCAGCAAGGGCGGCACCTACGACGAACCGGAACAGGGCGGCGGACAGCCGCCGAAGAATAAGTGGGCTAACCGCATGAAGTGGAAGCCCCCCGGCAACCAGCGCCTTCATCCTGATGAAGCAGCGGCCTTGGCGGATTGGCAGGCGGGCGGGCCGGAGCAGACCGGACCAACCCCCGATGATCTCCTGGATGCCCCACCCGCCGCTGCTCCCGGCGTTGAACCCGACTTGGGCGGCAGCACCCTGTCGATCCAAGACCTGGCCTTCCAGAAAGCCCGCTTCGACCTCCCCAGGCCAAAGATGGAGCCAATGCGCTTCGCGGGCGCTGCCGACATCGACGCGCTGCTGGCCGAGATCAAGGCAGAAGAAGCCAAACCGCCGCACGAGCAGAACGCGGCAAAGCTCACCCGTCTCAAAGCCGAAGCGATGGAGCTGATGTCCACGGAGGAATCCCAGCGAATTCAGCGCATGGCCGACCGCCTGCTTCCTCGGCTCGACGGCTAAGTCCCTGTCCCGGTTGGAACTACCTTCTCCGGCTTGCGGCCCTCGAAGATTTGGGCGTGGATGTTTGAGGGCACAATTCCGCTTCCGCCCCCCGCCCAATAGAGTTGAAGCTGATTCATCCAGGTCAGCACGCCGACCGTCTCCTGCATGGAGCGTTTATCGTCGTCGTTGAGCATTGGGTTCGTGCGAAGGATGGAGGAGATCACGTCCGCCTGTTTCTTGAACGGCGTCTTGGTAAACTTCTGTTCTTTTGCCATACGGCTGAAAGAACGGATTCGCAACGGATGGGGGTATGCGAATTTTGTTTACACTTCCCACTTCATGTGCGATATTGCCCTCGAAAGTGAAATTGGAAACCTGCTTATGCGAGTTCTTGTAATCGACGAAGCCGCTCAGGCGCGGGCGAAAGCCCTGCGGCAATACGCCATCGAGCACAAAGAAAAGCTCATCGACCTGGTGAATCGGATGAACAAAGGCGATCAGCAAGCCCCTGGCAACAACCCTAACTTTGTACTGGAGCTATTCGACGGCTGGCGCGTCGTCATGACCATCGAGCAATCACCGCCGCCCCCGTATGGGGCTGGCTGCTGGTGCTACCACATCTCAATCTCCGTCGTGCCTCAACGAGCCGAAAAGATGATGCCCGATCCCTTCGCCATCGAGACGCAGATTCTTCCCCTGCTGGGCATCAAGGCCAAGCTCAAGGATGCGCTGAACATGAGCCACACCGGCAACATCGTAGAGCTGTGGTTCCCCGCACCGACCGCGCAAACGGTATAGGCCCTGCGGCCTACCGTCAACCTGAAAATGAACCCCAAAACCGCTGCCATCTACGCCGCCTGCGGGCTGCTGGGCCTCCTCGTCCTGTGTGTGCTGGATGCCCCGCCCGCCGCTCCCGTCAATACTGTTTCGACCCCGCACCTGACCACAACAAAAGAACCTGCCGATTCCAACCGCCCAAGTCAAGATCGAAGCGCAAAGGCATGGACGGCCAACCCCTACATCCGGGCCGCGCTCAGCAATGCCCTCCTGCGCGTGCGGGCCGACCTCGCCCAAGCGACCAACGCCGCCGAGATCGCCAATCTCCGCGCTGCCGAACAGTCGATCACCAATGCCTTAAAGTAATGCAAATGGCCTGCTCAGAACGCCTTCCTTCCGACAATCCTAAAAACCGATGACATTCACACCTAAAATGCTCGACATCACCGCTCCCAGGCACGTCGGCGTGCGAGTGAGCGACGACAACCGCACCCTTTGGATCAATGTGGACGGCAGGTGCGTTTTGCGCTGCTGGCTCATTGAGCACCTGGACATTTTGAGCGAGGGCAGCCCGACACCAAATTCCGTTTTCTCTGCCGATGCGAACATAATGCCAAAAATGTGCCCAAAACACCAGGTTACTTATGAGACGGCCCAATGCCCGATATGCGCGGCAGGAATGGGCTGAAAACCGTTCTACTTAAAGATGCAAACTGCGAAACCAAAGTTCCCAAGTGCTTCCAAGGAATGATCCGTGGGAGCAAGAGTTGAAAAAGCTGTTGGTCAATGCGGGTAACCTGAAAATAAAGAACAACTAATGAATGGCCACAACCAAATCCAAGTAATCCAGCGCCCAGTTCAACTGGACGTTATCGAAACCACCGACCCCAGGGAAATGGAAACCGAAGTCAACAAACGCCTCAAAGACGGCTTCCTGTTCCACGGCGACATGAAGGTCATCGTCCAAAATGGAGAGCTGAACTTCATCCAGTCGATGGTCAAAACCGAAATCGTTCCGGTGCCGATGCCACGCAACCTGGGCGGCAGTATCGTCGTGCCCCAATGAAGCCGGGCGACATCATCGTCAGCCGAACCAATGGCAAGCATTACAACGTGACCCGCGTTTGCAAGACGCACATCTGGATTCGAGGGGTAGCCTACGGTGAAGCTTATGATGTCCGCCGTGGGCTATCCCTCCGGTTGACGCGCGAGTTCGTGGAGGAAAATTTCTACCATGCCAAAACCCGTGACTAAAGAAGACCTGGAGCGCCTGTCCGAAGCTGGCTGCCAGACACCGGGCTGCAAGCACGACCACGCCCAAACCTTATACGTCCATGCCCAATGTCACCCCAGCGGTAAGATCGAGGTCAGCTACACCAGAGGCAGCGGTTTCATCCACATCGCCTGCGGCGTATGCGGCCAAATCATTGCGGACATAGCCGTCGCCGAGAGACAACCCTCCGCTTACGCCTTGGCCGAATGAGCGCCCGCGCCGGGAACACGTAAAGAATGGAGAATGAAAAGCTACCCCATACCACCATGGCAGCCTGAGTCTCACGAGTCCGTCAAAGCACGCTTTGCCGAGGCGCTAACGCCCGACTACGATCTCCTGGCCGTAGCAGCGGACAGGCAAGAACCGCCCGGCGTGAACCGCAAGCACGTCTTCGACTTCGAGGAAGGCGTGCGGATGATCGTGTCCACCGACCGGGATGGCAACGGTGCGCGGTTACTCCACCTGTCTTTCGGACTGCCGCCCCATAGCCCGCTCTCGCCGCACCAACTCCCCGCCCTGGCCGCTGCCTACGTCGCCGACCTGATTGGCCTGGCCAAGCCCGTGGAAATTTTCATGACCGACCGAGCCTTTCACATTTTTGCACCCCCCAAACCTACATGACCGCTAGCTTTTTAAGTTCTTGCACCCGTAAAGTCCAGCAGAAAATCCACAACTCCAACAAAAACATGATAACCACTTTTCCAATCAAAGACCTCCTGGAAGCCATCTCGGAAGCCGAGCACAAAGACCCCGCTTATGAGCCGGGGCGCTCCACCAGCTCCGTCAAGACTGTTGAGATCGAAACGAAGCTGAGATTCAACCCCAGGCGCTTCCGCACGATCATCAATGAGCTGGGCTTCAAAATCCGTGATGTCCAGACCTCGCCGCTGATCCTGGTCAAAACCAGTGGCGAGTGCGGCTTCGGCGCGACTCCGCTGGACAAGGACTCCCTCGTTGCCAAATTCGACCCCAAGGGAGACCTGCTGCTGTGGGCTTGGTGTGGCCAGTTTCGCACGGACGTTTTCGTTCTAAGCAAAGAAGACCTGGACAAATACTATGCCTAAGCCCGCAAACACCTTGACTCACGGAGCTTTCTACACCGTTAAATCAGGACGCTTCAAAGGCAGGACAGGAAGATGGGTAATCGACCACTACGGCACAGGATCGACAACGGGCGCTATGGACTTCATCGGCATGAACTGGATTTCTTTTTTAGACGCAGAGCACACGCTGCGGCCAGCAACAGCCAAAGAAGAACTCGCCTTTAGGCGAGAACTCGAAGAAACAGGAGACTAAAATGCCTAAACTCAAAATTCAGACAGTTAAACTGGAAGACGGCACCAGCTTCAAGGTAGCCACGTCCGTAATCAAGGACAAACCCGGCGCGTTCCTCTGGGAACCCAAGCCGCCAACGGGGCCTGACCCAATCAAAGTCAAGCAATACTTTGGCGGGGGCACGCGCTGGAACAACGAAGGTGCCCAATGCCGGGGCAATCTCCCCATTCCCGTGCTTGAATTTCTGTGGGGGCGCAAGCTCGATGAGGTCGTGACCTCCTACCTCCACGCACTCCGGCCCAGCATGGTGCGGATCACCGAGAGTTGCATCAACCTCGACTGCTGCCGCTGGCGCGTAACCGTCCTCGTCAAGAAGATCAAGCGGACATTTTTTGTAAACCGAATCGAGCAGGAAGTGCCAGTGCTCCTGCCCGATGGCGTGGCCCACGGGGATGCCCTGCGCCTGGCCCTGCGCTACGGGATCAGCTCTCCCCAGGTGAAGTGGCACCGAGACGCGACCGGCTACATGAGCGGGCCGGGCGACTACCACTACAAGAGCACGGCCCAAGGCACCGTGAAATGGACTTTCAAACCCGGCAAACCCAGTCGAAAACTTTGGCGTAATTTTCACAACTTTTATGGGCGAACTACAAAGCATCGGCGTGCGTAATGGCACGGACAAGGCGGACACCAACCACACCTTCAAGGGGCAGACCTACCTTGATGTTTACGAACGCTATTTTGCGCCCGTGCGCGAGCAGGTGAAGTGCGTCCTGGAGCTGGGCATCCTCGGCGGCAAATCCCTCAAAACCTGGCGCGACTATTTTCCGCACGCCGAAGTTTGGGGCCTCGACATCGACCCAGCGGCCAACCTCGACTACGGCGAGCGCATCCATTGCGTGACCGGAAGCCAGGACGACCCGAAAGCCCTCGACCAGTGTGCGCCGGGCCAGGAGTTCGACATCGTGGTGGACGACGGCAGCCATCTGGTCGTCCACCTGATTGCAAGCCACGACCTGCTTTGGCCCCGTGTAAAACCGGGCGGTTTCTACGTCATGGAAGACTTGCCCTGCACCTACCTGGACTTGAAGCCCTACCACAAGGTCTGGCCCGGCCAAAGCTTCAATCCCGAAACCACCGATATGAAGAACAACCGGTTTCTGTTCGACGCCTGGTTGAAGGAGAAGATTGGCCGGTTGGATGGGCCGTGGGGCGACGTGCGGTGGATACACTTCGAGGCCATGCAGTGCTGGATGAGGAAGGTCGAACCATGACGGTTTACGCCTACTACGAACCCCTGATCGACAACTGGGGCTACGAAGAGCTGATCGAGCTGTTCGCCAAGAGCTGGGAACGCCAGGGATGGGAAGTCAAGGTGTTTAACCGCAAAGATTTGGTTCAGCACCCAGATTACGAGGACTGCCGCCGCGCCCTCGAAATATTACCATCCCAGCATGATCGGGGCTTTGGCGTCATGTGCATGTTGCGCTACCTGCCCATGCAAAATGCTGGCGGCGGGCTGCTGGTTGACACCGACCTCATCAACTACAACTTCAAGCCGGATATGCTGCCCCAACCGGGCGGATACACGCTCCAGCGCGGCAGCGGCACTTACGGTAGTCAAGCCTTCTACGGCTGGATTTGCTGGGAGCTGGCCCACTGGCAAAGCTCGCGGGTGCCGCCGTGGCTGGTCAATGGAAAGCCCCACTGGAGCGACATGGTTTTCCTATCGGCTGCCGTGCCGAGCATTGATCTGGCAGTGACCTACAGGCAGGGAGACATCGAGAAAGCCCCGCTTGTTCACTACAGCAACGGCTCGCTTTACCCCAACAACGAGCCTGACAGGCGTGACCGGGTGAAGCGCATTCTGGCTATTCGGCCACTCTGAGCTGCGCTTATAGCTGATAGCAAGGAACTTACGCAGCATAAAAATAATTTCACTTTTCTGCACGATCTCTATTGACGCGGGACTGGATTTCGTTTACATTCTTCACCAGAATGAAACAGCTCAAGATTATGACGACGACCGATTTGAACGAAATTACGGGTGAGATCGAAACTCATCGTATTACTGAGTGTCCACACTGCAATGAGGAAACCGAACGGATATACATGGTTTGTCCGAAGTGCGGGCAACCAATTTGTCCGTGCTGTTCACCGGATAATTGCCCGGAGTGATTCCCCCTCCAATGGCAGTCCCAATCCAGCGATAAAGTTGAACCACGATGAAAACACTCAAGATCACCGCACCGGCCATGAAACACAGGAATGGCTTGGAGGCCCCCAAGACAGTGCTCAACGTGCTCTACTTCGAGCATCGCGTCGGCGTGCCCTGGGCTGGGATGCGGCCCCTGGTCGCCTGCGCCTTCCGCCACATCCAGAAGGAAGCCTTCCGCGATCTCGGCTCAGAGTTCATCCGGCGCTGCCGCCTCTATACGACCGAACTCCATCTGCACAAGAGCAAGAGAAGCTGGTATGGCCGTGCCGCAGGCCATAGGTCATGGGTCTTAATTGGGCCGCTCCACCCCGAACCCCGACGCTCGGTTTATCCCAAATACAAGGACATGCCCACCTTCTGGCACATGGACTGGAGGGAGCACGTCGTCGGCCTGATCGCCCACGAGCTGTGGCACCGCTGGCAGCCCGGCCACGGGAAGCCCGCCGAGCTGATGTGCGAGACCGTCGAGCAGGACGCCATCGACGCCTACCGGCGCGAAATGGGCTATACCTTCAAGCCCTTCACCGTCCACCTGGAGCCGGGCGACTACGCCAGCCTGCCATGCGAGAACTGTGCCGATTGCCAGCTCCCGACCCGCTACTGGCTGGAGGACCAGCACACGCCGCTGTGCGAGTCGTGCTGCGTAAAGCGCAATCTCAAGCTGGCCCAGGCAGCCATTGCGATGGAACGTATTGACGAAAAATCAAATTAAGGGGTTAAAGAAAACCCCGTTTTTGGTAAGATAATAGTATGCCTAAAATCGTTTACAGAAAAAAGAAATTTTCAGCCGAACGAGCTGCGCTGATCGAAAAAGCCAACGTCATCATCGCCGAATACGCCGCCCAGGGCTTCGAGCTGACCCTCCGGCAACTATTCTACCAGTTCGTGTCAAGAGCTTTTATCCCCAACAACCAGCGCGAATATAAGAACCTGGGCAATGTCATCAATGATGCCCGGTTGGCCGGGCTGGTGGATTGGAGCGCCATCGTGGACCGCACGCGCAACCTCCAGGCGCTCTCGCATTGGGACGCGCCCAGCGACATCATCAGCGCGTGCGCCAAGCAATTCCGCATCGACAAGTGGGCCAGCCAGCCCCGCCGCGTAGAAGTCTGGATCGAAAAAGATGCCCTCGTGGGCGTCATCGAGGGCATCTGCCAAGAGCTGGACGTGGCCTTCTTCTCCTGCCGTGGCTACACGTCGCAGTCTGAGATGTGGTCAGCCGCCATGCGCCTGAAGGCTTACCGGAAGGACCAGAGCCAGAACCCGCTGGTGCTCCACTTCGGCGACCACGATCCTTCGGGCATCGACATGACCCGCGACATCCAGAGCCGCCTGGAGGAGTTCTCCAGGGGTGACATCGAGCTGCGCCGCCTGGCCCTGAACATGCCCCAGGTCGAGCATTATCACCCGCCGCCCAACCCGGCCAAGATCACCGACAGCCGGGCCGCAAGCTACATCAAGGAGCACGGCGACCAATCCTGGGAGCTGGATGCCTTGGAGCCGCAAGTCATCGCCACGCTGATTCGCAACGAAGTATTGAGCGTGCGCGACGCAGCCAAGTGGGCTGCCGCCGTCGAAGCCGAGGAGGAGCACAAGCGCCTCCTGACAGCCGTCTCCAACAAGTGGAAAGAAATCACTGAGGACTTATGAACACGCTGCGCTTTACCGTCATCTCGCCTACAGGCGAGCAATGGAGCATTGACAATGCCCAGGATAACGAGCAAGCTTGGGCCACGTGGACGGCGGATAGCCGCTTGCCTCTGCTCGCGCAACGCCTGCTCGAAGATTTCGTGCTCTTTCATGATGATCCAAGCCTCGGCCAGACACTCACGCGCAAATACCGGGGTTGGACGGCTCTGGTAACCGGCATCAACCTGGACTGAGCCATGAAAGATCAATTGCGCTTAACCGCCATCTCGCCCGCAGGTGAACAATGGACGCTTACAAATGCCGAACTTGATCCAATGGCCATGACGCAGTGGTCGGTGGATAACCATCTGCCTGCGACCATCATTTGCAAGCTCCTCATAGAGATTATGATAAGCCATGACGCACCAAGCCCCGGCAAAACACTTACAGCCAAAGGGCAGGGCTGGACTGTCCAAGTGACCAATACACTGTGAAAAAACGACTGATTTTCCTAGTCGGGCTGATTATTGGCATCTTCATCGGTGCATTCGCCACGTTACCCTTGACGGGACCGACGGGACCGACACCGGAGAAGGCCCAGCAGAAGCAGGCGGAGCGCGAGCGTGCCGCCCTGCGGGCCGTTGCTGCCGCCCTGGAAGCCTACAGCCTGGCGCTCACCAACCATTGATATGCCGCGCAAGATTAAAAAGTTTGAGGACATCAGCCATGGCCCATTCAAGGCCGTGATACGACTCGACCCGAAGACCGGCATCTTCTCCTGCGAGTATGGCGGCGAGGAGTTCGACAACATCGCCCTAGCCGAAGTCCGCAAATGGGCGCACATCAAACTGCGGGCCATGTCGGCGCTTGACTGGCAACCCGTCATGGTCGTCAACTTCGATGCCACGGACGACCAGGTGAACAACCTCAAGAACTGCTCTAACGTCCGCTGCTACCTGGAGCGGTGCTACATCGCCTGGGACGGCAAGAAATGGGTGCAAGCGCCCTGGGTGGTCGTGCCTCGCAACATCAGCCTCGTTATCCGGGGTGGAGCATACTCCGAGATGGAGCAATCCGAATACTCCATGCCGGAACAAGAGCTGATGGAGCAGCGGATCGCCCACGCCCAGGACTTCTATCCCGGCCCGGCCAGCCCGGACATCACCTGGCCCCTGGTAGAGCCGGGGCGGCGAGGAGATCAAGCCTACTGGGTGCCCTGGACGGAGGATCGGTGGGCCACGATGCTAGGGATGCTGGACAAGATCAGGGAACTTCGCACCCGCATCCACCAGCTCCTCGCCTGCGAGCGCGGCTGGATCAAGCTCGCGGCCATCGCAGGCACCAAGCTCCTGGCCGCGCCCGAAGAAAACGACGTAGCTTCCCGCACTGACCACGGATATAGAACTGAATTGTGAATGAACATTGGGTGTTGACACTGGAGTCGCTATCGTTTACATTTTCGCGTATGGACAGTGAAGTCAACCAAATCTCGGTCGTAGCCAAGGGCAAGCTCTGGCACATCCTGCTCAACACCAAGGACATGGGCGGACACAAACTCCACGGCGACGCCGTGCGCCAAGCCATGGAATACGCCCGCGTGCGCAGCTACACCGGCCCCATCGCCGACAGCATGTGCTGCACCCATGAGTTTGGCGACGACAAGAAGTGCCTCAAATGCGGTTGGACACCAAGTGAACACTTAAATAACCTATGCCAAAGAAACTGAAAATCTATAGCTCGCCGCCGCCCCAATTCGGGTTGGTGATGATTCGCACCGAAAAGGAAGCCCTTCTTACTCGGACGCTGGCCAGGAAGCTCCTTGCGAATCATCTCAGAGGCAAGACGGTCGAAGCGGGCGACATGGGCATCGTGCTCAAGAGCGCCGTGCCCAAGACACGCTACGGCCCGGCCCTGGCCGCGATCCGCAATGACCTGGCCCGCGTGCGAGTCGTGCTCCAATTCCTGTTGAACGCTAAAATATGAGTGAATTAGCCAAGATTCTGATAACCGTGAAACCCAGTTCGCACCGCGACATGGTGAAGGATGCGCTGACCAGGGCTGGCTGGACAGTGAGTGGTTCAGGTTACGACCACGTAAACAACATGGGCTACCTTGAGTGCCATCTGCCCCAAGGAGCGCGTGCTGGTGAATTCTATCAGGCGTGGGTCGATTGCAACCTGCCCTTCGGGCCAAAAGGTCCAGTGCCCCGCGATCAATTGCCTGCTGACAATCCGCTGCCGGGGCCACGTCCTGAAGCAGAACCACCACCACCACCCCCCAATCCCCGGCGCGAGCCGAACCACCCGCCCTAGTGAATGAACCTCTGCCTCTATTCCAGGGCGGCGATGGAATGCCGCCCTCCGTGCCCTGCGTCCAGTGCGGGGTGTGCTGCCGGAAGTCCGCGTGCCCCTTCGGCACCTGGGATGCGAAACGTAAACAATGCGATCAACTGACCGATGACAACCGCTGTGCCAAATACCATGCCATCCTCGCCAGCCCTTGCAATCTGTGGCAACTTACTCCAGCCTTCGGCGCAGGTTGCTGTATGCCCTTGTGCAATACCGACCGGCTTCGCATCGTCCGAAGAATCCGTGCGGGCCTTGACCAGCCTCCTGCTGGGGTTGCTGCGCGAGACCTTATCCGGTGACGCGCTTTATCTGGCCATTAAACGAGCCGAGAGCATCGCGGCAGAGAATGGTGTCCGCCCGGAGGAATTCCAGCGCATGGCCAGGGTCGTGGTGCTCAACTGGCACCTGAAATGCCGGGAGAACCCGTTCAGCAGGATGTTTTAACGCATGAGCGCCAAATACTGCGAGTTCCAATGCCCCGTCTGCGGCTGGTGGGCCAATGACGACCAGCTAGAGGCTTTGGTGGAACGCACCGCACCGGAAGTCAACGAGGCCAAGGCGCACAAGTTTGGTGTCACAGCCTACGACTGGCGCGAAACCTGGTGCTGCCCGAATGACGGGACCATCTTTTCGTTTACAAACTCAAACTGCTAACTATGAAACACCATGCTTTAGGCTTTATCTATACCAAGGTCGGTTCCAACTGCCTATTCGATTGCTACGACGATGAAATGGCCAAATTCAGAACCCACGACGAAGCTCGCCGAGCGCAAATTTGCTGGAATGCCTGCACCGACATCCCAGCCGAAGTGCTGGAGCGTGTGCAACCGGGACAGGTCGAGGCCGCGCTGATCGGAGGGAAGGCATGAAAAAGCAAACATGTCCATGCCCCGAATGCAAAGGGAACGGCTTTCAATTGCCGCCCAACAAAGCCACACCCTGGCTCACCCCACGCGACAAATGCACGGAATGCAACGGCACAGGCGTCGAGCAGCAATTCCAGATGGTGTTCTGGCCCCACGACCAATTCCCCTACGTCCTGGCCAGCCGTGGCTTCCTGCAAGACGATGGCCTGTGTTACTGCCCAGCCTACCTCGGCAGCTTCCAGCCCATCAGGGTCATGCCGCTAGAGGAAGGCCAGAAGATCGCGCACCAGCTTGATACGCTGACCATAGAGCGCGTCCTGGCCTTGGCCAGCTTAAACAACGGCTTCGCCGCCCGGCGCGACGCCATCGCCCCCTGGGCCAAAAAGGCATGAGAAAAGTCGCCGTCTTTGGCAGTGGCGTAAAAACCACTCTCGTTCCCCAGGCGGGCGATTGCCCGAACTGCTTCGAGCGCCTGGACGCCGCCTCATCCTTAGAGGGTAAGTCACCCAAGCCTGGTGACTACGCGGTCTGCGCTTACTGCGGCGCGATACTGATCTACAGCACCGCATTGGAACTGCGCTCGGTTAACGAAGATGACTGGGAAAAGGAGAAAGTTGGGCTGCGCGAGAAACTGGAGGCCATGAGCCGGTCATTTCGGAACGTGCAGAAAGCCATGGCGACGCCAGACGGGCCGAGTACCATCGTGCTGGAGTTCAAACCCAAGAAGCAATGATCGTGACCAATCAAGAAACGATGCTGAAGCTCCAAGGCGACCTGGTGCTGGTCAATCCGGGCGAGAGCGAGCTGCTGCTGACCATCGTGCGGCTCGTGGACATCGGGAAGCAAGAACTGCTGCTGGTCAACCGCAACACCAAACAGAAAGAAGCATGGAAACTAACCCAAGAACTGTGCGACCGGCTGACACCGAGCCAAGACCCACTCGCCAAGTGGACGCTCGTAATCTAGCCCTATGCCAGATAATCGGAATTGTAAACGAGCACGAGCAGGCCGGGCACGCGCTTAATTGCCTGGACGAAATCCGGGCCATCGCCCAGCGCGTGTTGGCCCCATGCCCACAGATACCCCGCGAGGAGCTGGTCGAGGGCACCTGGTACGCGGGGCGAGGCCGAGCCAATGTGGCGCTGTGGGGTTGGGTCGGCAGGGGCGACCGCCGACGCCTCACTTTCCTCACCATCGCCCTCGTCTCCCACCAGCCCAACGAGGGCAGGGGTTCCTACATGCCCATTGATGACGGCTGCTTCCAGCCCTTTCGGGCCATCGCCGAAGGCACCGTGGCCGAAGCTATGGGCATGGGCACCGCCGCACGAGACAATCACTGCGCCAAACTCCTGGAAATTTAAATGGAAAAACCTGACATGATCGTCATCCGCGCCGAGAAAGGCGGAATGCCGCAGGAGATACCTTTTGATCCAAAAGAGACGAAAGTTCCCGGCCCAATCACCCTTGAGTTTGAAAAAGAAGTAGCGCGACTGGCAGCCAATAAGAAACCACTTACACCCGCAATGTCAGCTCAGATGGAAAATGTCTTTACTGCCCTGGGCCGGGCCAACGGGGTGTTTGCCCGCAGCCGTGTTAAGGTCACGATGTGGGGCTATAAAGCGATGGTGCCCTCACTCGAAATCGACGACTACAATCCGTCCTACGTGGCACCCCGGAATACCCTGGAAGCCCTTTGCCGCCGTGGACTGGTCCTGGCATTGCACGGGGATGGAACGTGCTGCGGAGCATACGGAGACCCCGACCGCATCGAAATGTCACCCAAAGGCCGAGAAGTTTACAAAATTATCCAGGAGGAGCAAGAAGCTGAAGAAGACAAACTTCATCAGCGCCGCCAGGAGGACCGCGACCGCAGGCTCAATGATTGCAGGCACGATAACGGCAAACAAGCTGGCGTGCGGTGCAAAAAGTGCGGCTTCTGGCTCAACCTTGACGCTAGCTGTCCCAACCGCTACTGCAAGATAGCTCGCAAATCACATACCAAAACCTAATATGCTGCTCAATCCAGTCATGCTCCTGATTCACAATGCCAAGCTGAACCGCTGGCACCCCGCCTATTACACCGAAAGCCCGTTGCCCGGCCCGCCCGCGCCGAACAAGCCGGTGCGGCACAAGTCCGGGGGCCATCATACCGAGGGCTTTGAAACCCGCGAAGCCGCTCTGGCCCGCATGAACATCAACGCAAAGCAAATTGTGGATGGCGGCTTTGCCCCGTCCTGCGCGATCTGCGCTGGCTACCTCGAATGGGATGGCGAAGGCATCCCGGCAGATGTCGCGTTTTTCAAGATCGAGGGCGCGGTTGCCACACGTCTTTTATGAAGTGCCCAAAATCCCTTGCCGGGAAACAACGAAAACCACTAACATCAAGTAAACTATGACTGCTGAACTCAAGATTCACCCTCACTGGCTGAAACCCGAAGCTGAAGAATCACTGATGAATCGGCTGCACGCCATCATCGCGGGCAACAAACACCCCGATAACGGACCATTCGAGAGGAACACCGGCTATAAATGGCAGCTAGACTGCTCCAACAATTTTTGGGCCGAAGTCCGAGGCGACGTGCTCGTTCTCGCTTGCCGCTACGATAGCGACCGAACCAAAACATTCGTTGAATTTGTGAAAGAGTGGTTCCAATGAAATGCCAAATCAACCGTGCAATCTGGCGGTGCTCGACCCACGACTGCGAGCTGAACGAGAAGGGCGAATGCGCGAAGATTAAGAAGCGCGACCCGCGAGTCTTGCCAGAGCCGGGCGACCGGGTAGCCCGCGTCATCACCAACCGCAACGGAGTGACCGGCATCTTCCAACGCATCGTCCTGAAGACCTGCGGCGACCTCGTCATCTATACCCGCCGCCGCGAGAACCGCCCGTGCAAGGCGCACCTGATCGACTGGCGCAGGTGGTGCAAGCAAGCCACGATAGTCACCGCCGACTGGCCGAAGCCGCGCCGCATGGAAATGATCTCGATACCGCGTGCGCTCCTGGCTCAACTGGTGCAGTCGCTCACGGACGCCAACATGCTGCTGGCGGACACGGCCTCCCCCCGCGAAGCTCACACTCACGAGATACGCCAGGAACTTGTGACTGAAATCCGGCGTCTCTACTTTCCAAAAGTCCCCCGCAACCAACCGTTCGTCTAACCCGACGTTATGCCAACTGCAAAACAGATGCTAACCATTAAAAAAGTCGCGTGGAGTTTAGGGGTCCATCCAGAGTCAGTCCGGCGCTGGTTGAGAACCAAACGCATCCACGGCGCTAAATTAGGCTGCGGCTGGCGCATTAGCCCTGCCGAGCTTGACCGTATCAGCCGCGAGGGAGTGCCCCCCGAAACATAAAAGCTATGACAACTGATAAACGATTCGATGTGGTAATCTACGAGATCGCCACGCGCAAGGTTGAATCCATCGCCGGGCGCGATATGAAAACGAAGGGCAGCTTCCACACCGTGGCCAAACGTCTCGCCACGGTGGGCGAACGACTGAACAGGCGCTACGAAGTGCTGGCCGTGGATGTGGACAAATACAAAGTGGGCGATGTGCTGCCCGAAATTCCATAATCTCGTTATTTTATGCTTTACAATATAAAGGTCTTCGTTTTGTTGGATACGTCAGATTACCCGGACCCGACTATTTTCGATTCTGAATCGTCTCGCAAGAAATTCGTGGAAGGCTTGCTCGACGGCTCGAATGCCTGGCCATCAGACACTAAGACGACGATAGAACAAATACCGGAAGAAGACCTGTTAACTCGATAAATCCATGGATCACCTTTTGTTCAGGAGCTTGGAACGAGACGGAAGCCTTAAATGCCGCTACTTTACCGAAGTCGAGCTGAAAGCCGACCCGGAATTTGCTGCCGGATGGGAAACTGGCGATACCCAAGAGCTGGATCGAGCCATCATGCTGCGAAACGGTAGTCTATGGTGGTGGGCGCGTCCCTACATGCCCAAAGAGATTTCAGGGGAACGAGAGGAGCTGGTAATCCAGAATATGCTCAAGACCGGTGTAACCACGATAGCAGATGAATACGCTCAACAGCACCAGGACAGCGCAGCCCGCTTCATTCTCGTTCTTAACAGGGCAAAAGGCTTTCGGCTAAAACTGGCTCTGGATCGGTTCACACCGCTTGCACCCGGCCAAAAGACTGTTCGCATATTCATCGACTCAACCATGATGGAGCACATCCGAACCATGCAGGAGCGCATCCGAACCTTGACCGGGCGGTCGAAGCTTTGAAACTTTTCCAGCACAACCGCATTGATTTAACCGACAAAGAAATGTAAACAGTCCTAAACTACCAAATAAGATAAGACTATGCGTGAAGTAAGAATGCAGAAATCCAAGCTATTGGCCATCCTCAGAACCAACCGCAACGAACATCGCTACATTTTCCTCAAGGCGCAGAAGGCGTATCGCCAGCGGGCCATCGAGGTTCTTGACCAGCAGCTCAAGCTGGCCCGCACCGGCGCACCCTTCACCCTCGCCGAGATTGTCCAACTAGCCGCGCCGGAGGATCACACCGGCGATTACGACCGCGCCATCAAGATGCTGGAGTTCTCGGTGGACAAGACCGTCGTCCTCAGCGCGACAGACTTTAGCTGCCTCGTCCAAGATAAGTGGGCCTGGTCGCAACAATGGGCGTGCAGTAACATCAACTACGTGGACAGCCCCAAACTGCGCTTAATGATGACTGGCGAATCATGAAGCCAGAACGCCGCGTAGCCGAAGCCCTGCAACGGTTCGACCGGGAGTGGGCTGCGGAGATGGCCCGCGAGGGCATCGTGTCCACCTGCTCTAGGGGCTGCGCGGCGTGCTGCTTTGAACCGGTCTATGCCTCTAAGCTGGAAGCGCGGCTGGCCCTGCGCTACCTGCCGGATGCCGAACGACCCGGCGTGGTCGAGCGCACCCGCGCCTGGCTTACCCAGGCCAAGGCCAGCCACATGCTGGAGATCGCTGAACCGCACGTCATGGACTACCTGGACGCGGAGCTGGCCTGCCCCTTCCTCCAATACGACCGGTGCCTGGTCTATGCCAACCGGCCCCTCGGCTGCCGGTCGCACTGCGCCATTGGCCCGGCCATCCTTTGCGCGAACAACCGGCTCAAACAGCGTTACGCCCGCTCGCCCAAACTGATCGCGCTGGCGGGCGCGGCAATCTTCAGCAAACTGTCCGAAGGCGACCACCTGGGCATCTGGCTCTCGCGCCTGCTGCTCCAGGCTTCCGTCCAGAGCAAAGCCCACGTCTCCACAGGCGGGAAGCAAACAAAACCAGTTCTTGTTGATGGTCAGTGCGGGGGTAGATAGGATGTGAGCGATGCCAGCTACGTTGTCCAACGGCTCCTGGAAGACGAACCGACCGATCAGTGGCCGGAAGATTTCCAGGTCATCCTGTTCGATTACCTTGAGCAGTTGGGCTTCGAGGAATTCCCGGAATCCGTTCCCGTCAAGATGGTTCCCATTCAGCCGTTGCTCGACCAAGCCCAGGCGATGGAGTATGATCCCGGCGATGAACGGGCCAAGCCGGAATATCAGGCGGGCATCACGTCCTATGCCCAGGGCGGGGGCAAGATGCCGCCGCTCATCGTGCGCGGAAACGAACTCCTGGACGGCAGGCACCGGCTGCGGGCGCTGGCGGGCCGCGCCCAGGTTGTCAGCGTCATCGACCTCAACGACTTCTCCCCGCACTGATCCACAGCTTTTTCAACTCCCGCACCAGCCCCTTGCACAAGACGAGGCGGGCACGCAGGAAATCCCCGGCAGTAAAAAGAAGAACTTATACGCAGAATTAGCAGATATGCAATCTTCCTAACCCTAGTGGAATTTGTTGACGGACAAATCGAAATCGTTTACATTGCCCGCCAGTGAAAGCAGAACAAAACAGCGCAGCTCCCGATGACACAACCCCGCGAGCAGAAGTGAGCGCCGCTACACTGCGCGTGAGCGGTTGCGTAAACCTACCCTGGCCAGAATACCTGACCCTGCAAAATGAAGCCTGGGAGAGAGCGCACCGGCTGGCCAACGCGCTCGTTCATGAGCTTTTTATGCACGACCCTCCCCCCTGGCGCGAGGGCAGCGACCCTCAGCTCAAAAGCCTGGACACCGTGTTCGGGCAGCCGTGCGCCACGCTGGCCTACCGTCTGGCCGTGAGCGAGCGAACCGGATTAGCGCAGTTCAGCCGGACCCTTCCCAGTTGCAGCGTAGCACAGCTTACCAGACGAATCGCGGGCGACTACGCTCGCCGACGCCGGGGGGTCATGGAGCACATGAATGACTCTCATCCGCTGTTCAAATTTGGGAACCTGCCTATTCCCGTCGCTTCCCAACATGTGCAGTTGAAGCCGGACCCCGAAAACCCGGACCATTTTCTGCTAACCTACCCGCTTTATCGCACGGCGGAGCACAAGACCGTAAGAGTGACGGTGCGGATTGAGCGCATCCGCAAAGACCGCACATCGTCCAGCAACGACGGCGAGCTTTCCCTGCTGGCCAAAATCAACGCGGGCCTGGTTCGCCTGGGCAGCATTGCCATCAACGCCAAACGTCGGCGCGTCTCAGCCAAGGAAGCCAAAGACCTGCCTGTGCGGCGCGACCGAAACCGCAACCGATTCCTCTACGAGCCGGTCATCCGCCTATCCATCTATGAACCCGACGACCGGGAGCCGGGCAGCCTCCACGGCATGGTTCTCATCCACACGGACCCCCAATACTTCCTGGCTGCCCACGTAGGCCGCAACGTGCGCTGGTGCCTCTGCCAGGACCAGGTTCGCGCCCGCTACAACATGCTAAAACCCGAAGAAATGCGCGACTTGATTATGCGGCACGATGCCCTGGTGCAACGGCTAAAACTGGATACCAAGGGCGGTGACAAGGGCGCGAGGACGCCCAGCGAAGTTGCTTGCGACCGGCAAGCCCGTTGCCTGGATAACTTCGTCAAGCACGTGGTCCACTGCCTGGTGCAGATGATCGAGCGCCGAAAATTTGCGGAAGTGGTCTTTCTCAATACCGACGCCTTTGTCGAGAAATGTTTCATGCCCCATTTTCCATGGAACATCGTGATCCGTGCGCTCCGCCAGCGCCTAGAGCCACACGTCCGCTTCCGCGAAGCGAGCGCCTTTGACTTTCTGAAACACCGCAACGAAAAGAAAGAATTTGACTACGCAGCCATCTACCTGAGCCTTCGAGCTGATAAAGCCAATCAAACCAAAAGAGACAAGGTAGCCAACCAATGCTACGTGACCGAAAATAATCCTCAAATCCAACCCGCATGACCATAACCCAACCAAAACCTGTTTCGCCGAAGCAGGAACAAGAATTAAAGGAACTGCTCCAAAGCAGGAACAACAACACGGAAAAGATCGGCAAACTCATCGTCAACATGATCGAGAGCCGCCCAGGCGGGCTGGACGAAAAGAACAGAGCTGCCGTTTTTAACTACCTGCACGACAAATTAAACCTGCCGTTCAGCACTTTGGCGCACTATGTCCTGGTAGGCCGGGGCAAGTTGCTGCCGGAAATATTCAACCTGACGAGCGCCGCCGCCCACGTCGTCCGCAAGCAGCAGCTAAGCTCTGCGCCGGTGTCGGTGCCGGACCAGCGCAAGCTTGTTTTTCACGGGGTAGCCGTCGTTGTCCACGTGGAACAAGCTCCGGTAAAGCGGCGGCTGCACGAGCTGAGCGAGAACGAAGCCATCCGGCTCATCGACCCGCGCACCGGCCAATTCCGGGATACCAAACAGCAGCGCCAGTTGATGCTCGCCGTCCCACCGGCAAAGTCCAAGCACATTGTGCTGCTCTGGCACGGCAGAAATACTCTGGTCCGCGTCCGCGTGCGCCTGGCGCTGGCCGACCTGAAATACCTCGTGAAAGAGCTTGAAAAGCGCGGTCTGCAAAGTGTCTCTGACCCAGTGCTTTGCAGCCAAATCGACGCTGATTTGGACGCAGAATTTGGCCCTTCCGCAGGGGCCACTAGCCCGGCATAAGCTTCGGCTCGCTGTCGGGGAACTGGACCACACGAGCGCCGCCGTTTGACCTGCCAGTTTCGGCTGGCAGTTAGGCGGCGCTCGCTAATTTACAAGTAAACTGTTCTTTGAAAATTTGTGGCCGGTGCGGGTTTGATAATATGTTGCGGCAAGGCAGTCGCAACAGCTAAAAAAGTTTGTGGTCAGTGCGGGCACCCGATGCCCTACTACGCTACCGTTGGCAAATTGGTCGCAGCAGCTAAAAAAGTTTGTGGTCAGTGCGGGTCCGTCGCCGAATACCAGGGGGAGCGGCACGATCTCGTCGCAGCAGCTAAAAAAGTTTGTGGTCAGTGCGGGTGCGGCTCCGAGGCCCAGCTCGTCCTCGCCCACGATGTCGCAGCAGCTAAAAAAGTTTGTGGTCAGTGCGGGGGCGATGTAACGCTCCGACCAGGCGACGGGCTTGGTGTCGCAGCAGCTAAAAAAGTTTGTGGTCAGTGCGGGATCGGGTGCGGTTGCACATCGCACGCGGTGAAGAGTCGCAGCAGCTAAAAAAGTTTGTGGTCAGTGCGGGTCATGGAGGCGAATGGGTTTTGCGCGTCCCACAGGAGTCGCAGCAGCTAAAAAAGTTTGTGGTCAGTGCGGGAGCCGAGGGCACCGTGTTTGAGTTCTTGTATTCCGGGTCGCAGCAGCTAAAAAAGTTTGTGGTCAGTGCGGGATTGCTTTGGGCACCCATAGCGCGGTTGTGCGGCGAGTCGCAGCAGCTAAAAAAGTTTGTGGTCAGTGCGGGTCGTGAGGCCGTAGCAAAGCTACGGTGTCGCAGCAGCTAAAAAAGTTTGTGGTCAGTGCGGGCGGCTCTGCTCGACAGCCCGCCTGCCTGGCGTGGAGTCGCAGCAGCTAAAAAGCTTGTGGTCAGTGCGGGATGGGGAGCGCGGGCGTGTGAATCTGTTCTACCAAAAGCGCAGAAATTGAAAAAGCTTGTGGTCGGTGCGGGAAGACCTGACCTGCACGCAAGCCGGTGTGGCCCGGTCGCAGCAGCAAAAGAGTTTGTGGTCAGTGCGGGCTTGAGCGGCAGGAGAAACTTCAACGACGAGCTGATGGCGCAGCAGCCTAAAAGAGTTTGTGGTCGGTGCGGGATGGTTCGTTTTCTGTTGGCGCAACCGCGAACCACAAGTCGCAGCAGATAAAAGAGCTTGTGGTCGGTGCGGGATGACGCGGCCTCCTGCCTGGAACGAGTCCCACGCCGTCGCAGTGGATAAAAGAGCTTGTGGTCAGTGCGGGCAGCGTGGGCAACCTGACTGAAGCGCGGAAAGGAAAAGTTTGTGGTCGGGTGCGGGCAGGAACCAGTAAAAAGGGCGCAGCAGCCTAAAAAGCTTGTGGCCGGTGCGGGCACCATGAGCCACGGTTGCTGTCGCAGAAGTTGAAAAAGCTCGTGGTCGGTGCGGGGACATGGCGTCAAGGGTTGACATCTGGAATTATGTTGTCGCAGCAGCAAAAGAGTTTGTGGTCAGTGCGGGAGTGCGGCCTCGTCGAGGGCCTTCGTGGCCTTGTTGCAACAGCTTAAAAGTTTGTGGTCGGTGCGGGAGGACACCTGCGAGCCGCTAAGGGTGAAGGGGGCATCGCAGCAGGCAAAAAAGTTTGTGGCCAGTGCGGAGCGCCGATGCCAGAATGACAGACGATAAGCGTGGGAGTGAAAAGTTTGTGGTCGGTGCGGGAGCAATTTATCGGCGCGTGGGCACAGCACTTCCCAGGGGCACAGGAATTGAAAAAGTTTGTGGTCAGTGCGGGTGGAGCATCAATGGCCCACAGCCATCCTGTCGCAGCAGCTAAAAAAGTTTGTGGTCAGTGCGGGGATTACGTGATTTTCGACCCGCCTTATGCGCACTAAGGCACGGAGGTTGAAAAGTTGTGGTCAGTGCGGGGAGCAGGTCCACTGCGAATCAGACGCGGGAGACGGAAAAGTTTGTGGTCAGTGCGGAAGCCAGACCCGTGCCAGGACAATCATTGCTGACACCAGCATAAGAATTGAAAAAAGCTTGTGGTCGGTGCGGACTTGCCCGTCGTCATCAGCCAAGCCAGCACGACGCTGGGAGTGCGGGATGAAAAAGTTTGTGGTCGGTGCGGAAAAGGCTGGTGGTCAGTGCGGGCTATCCCAGTGCATGGCGATTACATGGTGCGGGAGTTGGAAAAGTTTGTGGTCAGTGCGGGGTAGTCGAACAGGGTCTCGCGCCCTGGGCTTCCAAACGGCGAGGAAGTGAAAAAGTTTGTGGTCAGTGCGGGTGGACTTCCAAACGGCGAGGAAGTGAAAAAGTTTGTGGTCGGTGCGGGACGCGGAATGCCCAACCAGGTAAATCAGCTCTACCGAAGCACGGGAAGGAAAAGTTTATGGTCGGTGCGGAAGAAATGGGCGTCGAACAAAAGGCTTACAGCCGCGACATCCAGCGACAACTGCAAAGAAAGTAAACAATTATGACTGACCTTGGAAAAGCGGCCTACGAAGCTTATTGTGCAACCCGTGCTCCCAACAAAGTCCTGCTGCCCCAATGGCAGGATTTGAGACCTGAAAGATTGCAAGTGCGCCCGGTGCGCCAAGCTCCTGCCCAACGCGCCCTGGTGCGTGAAGTCGCCGGAGCTGAAGCACCGCCCGCGCTGCCCTTATTGCGGCTCCTCAGCCATATACCCTCTCGCCCTGGCAGTCGAACCCAAGCGCCGGATCGTGGCTGAAGTTGTAAACAAAAACGATCCCTGAACCGCACACTTTAACGGCGCGTATTTAGGCCATGGACACAACATACGTGCCTAATCCACTCGCGGCAGACGGCAGGTCTCCCGGCAACGCGGACACCGCAGGCGGCAGTGAAGGGGATGTTAAGACCGCCACTGCCGAAAACCCCGCATCGCTGCTAATCGCCGCCGAAGCCAGCCGCAGGGGCCTTACCGTGCGCAACAGCCTCAATAGCGCCGATGACCTCTACGTGGGATTTACCGCAGGTGTAAATGCCTCAAACGGTTTTCCCTTGCAAGCCGGTGAAAGTCTTCCGCTGGATACGACCGCAGCGGTTTACGGCTTCTCTGTCTCAGGCACCGCTCAAGCCATTCTCATCGCCACTTACAACTAGCGCCTATGTTCAAATCCATCGTTTTATTCCTGGCTCTGGCTACCACCCTGCTCGCTGGAGGCCCTGGACCCGTCACGCCGCCGAAAACAACCGCACTTCAAAACTGGCTCAGCCTGAGCAATCTTTTTGCCAGCAGCGGGTGGGGATCAAGTCTGGTGCTCCATAGCGACGGAAAGTTCATGGCAGAGCCAACCGCACCCACGGCACTTCAAACCTGGCTCAGCATCAGCAATTTATTTGCCACTAACGGCCTGGGTTCTGCCTTGGTGCTCCACAGTGATGGCACATTTTTAGCCGAGCCAACTGCTTTACAGACTTGGCTCAGCATCAGCAATTTATTTGCCACTAACGGCCTGGGTTCTGCCTTGGTGCTCCACAGTGATGGCACATTTTTAGCCGAGCCAACTGCTTTACAGACTTGGCTCAGCATCAGCAATTTATTTGCCACTAACGGCCTGGGTTCTGCCTTGGTGCTCCACAGTGATGGCATATTCAAGGCGGAAACTGTTTTCGATGGCAGGCCCCGCATCACAAATCTGACCTATTACGTGTCCACAACCGGCAATGACACCAATGACGGCCTCGCCCTCGGCACCGCCTTCGCCTCCGGCCAACACGCGGCCAACGTGGCTATGCGCTCCTGGGATTTTGGGACTAACCTCGTCACTATTCAATTCGCCGATGGCCTCTACTATGGCAGCATCACCGTCAGTGGCGTCGTCGGCAATACCGATTGGCAGCTTAACGGCGGCGCTCTCGTCATCCAAGGCAACACCACTAATGCCGACAAGGTGTTACTGGTCGGAACCAACACCACGCACGTCATTTGCGCTTCGGGCAAGGCAGCCGTGACCGTCAATCACCTGACCCTCACCGCTACCAACGCCGACAACGGCAATCTCATCAACTCCCAGGCATCGTCCTGGCTCCGCTATAATGACATCGTATTCAGCAACGCACCCGCGAGCCATGTGGCGGTGGAATCGGCTGCTGTGCTGTCCGCTCTAGGCACCAATACCATCACAGGCCCCGCCAGCGTCCATTGGTATGCGCTGGCCGGAGGCTCTTTATGGGCCAGTGGCACCAACACCATCGTCGGCACACCCAAATTCACGAACGCATTTGCCATCGCCGAAACAGGCGGTTCGATGATGCTCAGCGCGACGTTCAGCGGCAGCGCCACAGGCATTCGCTGGATTACCCAATACGGAGGCAGCATCATACCAACCGACCTCACCGCCACTTATTTGCCGGGAAACAGCGCCGGAGTTGACATCCTCAATCACTATCCAAACGGCACCCCCATCGTAAACGGCACAAATAGCGTGCGCAAGCTGGAAGCCGTGGGCACTACCGGCTCAACCTATATCAGCATCCGCAACAATAATGCTCCCAGCGGCTTGTCTTTCGGAGTAGATTCCGCTGGCCAAGCTGTAGTCAACTTAACCGAAACCAACCGCTTCAAAATCCAGAATGCTGGCACCGAGCGCATTGGCCTGGAAATCGACGGCAGCCTCAATCTTGGCGGCGTCAACTGGACGGTGGGCACGACCAGTGCTCCGACGTTCACAGCGGGCAACGGCAGCCTCTATCTCTCCACCCTCGGCGAACTCTGGCTGCGGGCCACGAACTGGACTCGTGTCAAATAATAAATTTTATTCGCTGCCCCCTGAGCCGCCGCCGCGCCTCGTCTATGCCGATGAGCGCGAGCGACAAAAAGCCCTTCAAGTCATCGAAGACCTGATCCAGCGGACGGACGAGCTTTCGGCGCGGAAGCTTTACCAGGAACAGCGAGAGCGGATTTTGCGGGCTTCTTTGCAGGATGGCCGAGCACCTTCTTCACCATCATCGCCGCTCGGCCCTTTTCCGTCTCCAGGTAACTGACCATCGACTGAGCCGACTTGGCCTGCTCGCTTTGTTTCACCAGCATGTCTGAGACGCACCACGCCGCCCAGTTGTAGAAACGAATCTCTTGGAGATAGTCGCAGCCAACCATGTTGGACATCCAATGAAATACGTCCCGAAGGGCGGTGCCTCTGGCATCGTCGTTCCCCACCATCAGGCGCTTGACCGCCTGGTAGGCGCAGGCGTGCGAGAACGAACCAGGATCACGATTCTCGATCTTGACGCCAATAACATCCTCGTATTTGCGGAAGAATCTTTTGATCCGCTTTGGGTCGTCAACCACAAGCGCACTGATCTCCAAGCGCGAGCTGAGCGCGTCCGTGTAGCGGGCGAAATAGAGGGCAGGCACTCTGAACTTCTCCTCGAATTTCTCGGCGAATTTCCAAGCCAAACATTTAAGGTCAGCGCCCGGCTTGACCATCACGCCAATCTTGAGCCAAAGGGCTTGCCATCCGGCCTTTGCCCATTCATCCCTGTATTTCTGCACTCCAGCTTCCATCTCATCGAGGGAGATTTCGCCCAAGGCATTCCGCAAGGCTTTGGCGAACTTCTCCGGTGTTCCATGCTTAAGCTTGAGGCGTTGCTGTTCCGGTGTCAGAGTCAACAGGTTTGTTGTCATACTGTGCTTCGATTATAGGTTCGAGGAGGGCTGAACTATAGCTCGGCCCTTTGATCCATTTGCCGTCTGTGCGGCGGTGACCGTCGATGAATTTGCTCATGTTGCTGCGGTGAACTTCCTGCCAGCCCGGTTCCAATTCAAGGCCCAGCGCAACCCCAGCGCCGATAACTACCACCATCAAGTCGAGGATGGCATCGTAGGATTCGACTATGTTGAATAATAGGCCATTAGGGACGAAGCTCAAGGTTGGCTCGCCAATGCCCTTGCTGTCGTCTTCCAGATAAAGGCGATAACCAAAGGCTGCGGCCAATTCTTGAAGTTCTTCGGCGATGAGTTTAAGGCGCAATAAGCGCACATCCTGCTTCGGCACGGTGGGCCGGTCGGGCGTCGCCTGCTGCGCCTTCGTCATGAAGTCGCGGATTTGTTGCTGCTCGTTAGTCATAACCCATCTGTTCCAGTTTTTTGAGGACCGGCTCCACTGCTTCGATCAAATTGGAGGACTGGCCCCTGGCCAGCGCCAGGAAGCCATCCGTATCGCGGTCACTAAGATGGTCTGCCCGCTGGCTCCTGTCCACGAGCCAGCACAACCATTCACCCAGATTCCAGGATAGCTCGAAATAGTAATAGAGATTGTCCTCTTTGGCCTTGTCAAAGAGGCAAATGGCGCGATCCAGTGCTGCTTCCATACCTCCGTAAGAACGGGATCGTCCCCAATACCTGGCAGACTACTTGAACGTGTAATTCATAGCTCAGCTCTTGACGTAGTAGTCGTCCTGTATGCCGCTGACCTCCCGCTGGAAACCCAGCCCGGTCAGGTAGTGGAAGATGCCCTCCTTGGCCGAAGAATCATGCGTGAATACCAGGTTATGCTCGACTGCAATGAAGCGCACGTGATAGTCCTGCCAGGGAAAGCTTTGCAGGATCGGCAGCTCTGACCCCTCGGTGTCCAGGCTCAAAAAGTCGATGGTCACCGGTGCGCCGTGGTGCTTGAGCAGCCACTCGACGGTCACGGCCCCCACCGTGCGGGTCTCGACGCGCTTAGACGTGACAAACTTCAGGTAGTCTTGTAGCCCGCTCCCGTAGTCTGCTCCAGCAACCTGGCACCAGGTGAGCTGCCCATGAACCGGCGCAATGACCGCATTGGTGAAGATGCACTTCCTAATGGCACGCATCTCGGTCAGACGATGCTCCTGCGGCTCGACACAGATGCCTGTCCAGCCACGCTCCAGCTCCAGGCGCAGCGTGTTGTTTAAATGGAGGACACCAGCTCTGACCCCAGCTCCGATGTCGAGGAAGTAGCCGGTCTGCCCGACCGTGCGGGCCAATATCCAGTCCGCTATGGGGTTGGGTTCCATCTTCGCCCAGTCTCCAGCAACAGCGCCTTCGTCTGCTCAGGATCAAACTGGATGCCGTCCAGCTTGAATTGGGACTCAACCAAGCTCTCGATCTCCTGGTCGGACGCCTGGAGCAGCCAACCCGTGGCGTCAAAGCCATCCGTGGCGCTCACGTCGGGCAGGGTCTTGGCCTCGACCGCCGTGGCTGGCGCAGCCTCTAAAATTTCACCCTCCCGCCTGAGCTGCTGGTAGATTTCCGGGCGGAACTGCTTGAGAAACGCCTCCGCCGCCCGCTGGTCCACATGGACCTCGAAGCCCCAATCGACAATCGCAAAAAACTTGCGCAGGTCACGATTCTCCGGGGCCAAACCGCGAGCCACGTCATCGGCAGGATAATCACCGCCCCAGCCGCAATGCGCGAGCTTCCTGATCTGGTCAAAGCTGGCCCGCTGGAGCCAGGCAACCGCGCTGAAGTCCACGCGAATGTTCTGGCCCCGGAAGACCGGATCGTTCTCGTCGTTATAGTCGGATTGGATGAAGGCGGGCACGGGAGGCATCTCCCACACTTCCTTGGCGTCGAAGTCATCCTGACTCTCAGTCACACCCTGGCCGGTAGCGTATTGATAGAGATACGTGCTAAATCTCCGGCTGTCAATACCGGGAATGGGCGAATAGCGCGAAGCTGTGCCTTTACGCAGCGCATCCAGCGGGTCCACACCAGCGGCGATCATGGCGTCATACGCGCCCTTAGCCAGAGCCATCGCTTCCAGCGGCTCCTGATTATAGTATTCTTCGGGGCCTAAGCGATTAAGCTTGGCCGCGTCATTAGCGTCGATGCGGCCCATGTCCTCCGGCTTGGATCGGCTGCGCTGGAGCGCGTGAATCAATTCATGGACGATGACCTGCCGCAGGCGACCAGGCTGCTGAATCACCTGAAGAAGATACGCCGGATTCAGCAGGAAGACACCGCCGAAGACACCCCCCACCGACCCCGGATACTGGTCAAAAACCGGATTACCCTGGATTCGAGCATGGTGCGGGGCCAGCTCACGATTCAACTCCTCAATGGACTTGCGGCCCAGGTTTCTTAAAATGCCGATGATGGCATCGACGTGCTCCGCCGCCGGAATAAGAACAGCCTCGTCCAGGCTCTCGTCCACGCCCAGCATTTCAATAGTAACCAGAAAATCCCAGTCGTCCCTGTCCACTTCCGGCGTGATGCGGTTGGCATAGCCGATCACGACTTCCTCAGCCATCGAGGGGTCTTCCTCGATGGCTTCCCGGCTGGTCACCCCGGCCAATTGCAAGATTTCCCAGGGCACGGCCACGTCCACACTGTAACCCTCCTCGCCCGCGCCGAAATCGAATGTCAGGCGGAACATCTGGGACACGTCGCTCATCACGTCCTTGCCGCCGATCTCGTCGTCCAGGCTCTCATCCAGGAGGAGCGCGTCCACCACGGCAGCCGCACAGCTCTCCGGGAGCTGCTGGGCATACTGGAGCGCATACCGGACAAAAACATTCTTCGTGTGCTGATCCATGCCCACATGGGCATTGGGATCGAGCTGGCTGCCTTCGCTCTTAATGAGGGACAAAATGCCCGCTTTGGTATTGCCGAGAGTGACCAGTTTCCTGACTGCGCCGTAAGCTCGCGCCATGACTTCGTTGGGCGCTCGCAAGTAAGCCAGGCGGCTCTTTTGCTGGAGTGCTTCCGGGTCTTTGCCGTGGTAAAAGCCGGACAAGGGCCGTGCCTGAGCAGTAGGAAAGGCGGCTTTGAACTGGGCGCGGTGAGCCAACTCGTGGCCGAGGGTTGAGGCCATGGCGATCTTGAACCCAGCCGTGTTTGCGTTCGCAAGTTGCTCCGGCACTGTGAGCACGACCTGGTTGGCCCTGCTACGGTATAGACCGCCGCCCGGAGACCCAGGGCTGCCAACCTTAAACCGCAACCGGCGCGTGCTCTGAGCTTCTATGGCCTTTTTCCAGCGCGATTTCCAAAGCAGGTGCGCTCGCCAAGATTCCTCCCTGGCCCGCTGGGCTGGCTCACTCATGCCGCCCGTCCAAGCGATAGGGTCAGCCTTGGGATAAGGACCAGCCGCCTGCTGGGCCGCTTCAAAAGCTGCAACACTTTTGTTGACGTAGTAGTCCAGCCAGCGCGGGTGTGGGGCAATGGCAGCTTCCGCCAGGGGCGGCGGGGCCTCTTTCCAGGCGGTTTCTTCATCGTCCTCCTCGCACAGCAGCGCCTCGACCACTTCGCTGGGGTCGTAATATTCCAGGCCCTCGGTTTCCCGAAGCCGCCACGCCTGTCGCTTCTCCTCCAGCTCGCGCTGGAGCCAGCCTCCCATCGGAAGCACATCGCGCTCGTAAGCCGCTTTCATCTGCGGGTCGGCATTGATGGTTTCCTCGGCCTCCGGCCAGCGCCCGGCGATCACATCGCGGGCATAGACATAAGCGGCCTTGGCATCCCGCATGATGACTGGCTCGGCTTCCGGCCAGCGGTCGCCCAATTCATGGATGGCGAACCAAGCCGCCCGATGCGGGTTGCTCAGGTAAAGCTCTTTAAGCTCCTCCGGTGGGACGCCCAACTTCGCCAAGCCATCCTGGTAATTTTCAAAGCTCTCCTGGTCCTGCGCGATAGCTGGCTCGCCCTCTGGCCAGCGGCGCTTGAGCACATTGACAGCATAAGTCACGGCGCTCGCAGCATTCTGCGCGATAGCTGGCTCACCCTCCGGCCAACGAGCTTTAAGCATCTGGCGAGCATAAGATACAGCCGTCACCGCATTCTGCGCGATAGCTGGCTCACCTGCGGGGAACCGCCTGTGAGTATGAAAGACATACCGGAGCGCCGTGTCCGGGTCTTGCGCCAAGACTGGTTCACCCCTGGGCCAGCGCCTCCCGCCAGAATAGGCCCAGGACATGTAGCGGCTGGCTACTTGGGCGTCTTTCAGGATGCGGTCTTCGAGCTGGGGTATGTGCAGGTCGGGGCCTCCGGCTGACCCCTCCCACTCCTTGAACAGTTCATGGGCAATTTCCGAAGGAGACATCCTCACTACCCTTTGAATAAACTCCTCTCGGCTCTGCTTCAGATCGGCAATGAAATCGGTCGGCTGAAGGCCGGTCGCCGCTGAAAACTCCAGCATCGTCATACGGTTATCATCAGCCCGCCAAGCAATCAAGCGCGGATCAAGGACGCCATGGCCCCTGACAACCGCTATCTTGTCCAGGTTGTTGCCCTGCGGCTGTTTGCGGAGGACGAAGTAAAACTTGTTCTTCGCCGAATACGATTTCCAGTGCTGACTGTCCAGCCCGGTGATGCACCAGCGCGTGTGCGACCCGTAGCAGCAAGCAGCCTCATGCGTCTTTATCCGGTAAACGATCCATTGCTCATTTTCGTAAACTTTCGCTGCCCCTTCGGCCTTGGCTTCGCGGTCAAGTTCGCCCCGGCTCTTGCGCTTCTGAGCCTGCTCGATGACCCGGCTCAGCTCGTCAAGTGTTTTGAACTTGTCGATGTCGCGTTCTTCCGCCGTCAAGCTTTGGCGCATCCGCAGCCGCTTGAACTCCTGGAATGCGGCATCCACCTGTTCAGGGCTGGCCCCGGCGTCGATGAACTGCTTGCGTTTTTCCTTGAAGCCTTCCAGGAGCACAGACTCGCCGTCCTTGCCGTCCTCGCCCAACAGCGCCTCGACCACAGCGTTTGGGTCGTAATCGGCCAAGTCGAGTTCCTTGGACTCAGCGACCGGCGCACGCCTGATCTTGAACACGAACTCATGGTCGGCGCTGCCGCCAGGGATCATCTTCACGCTCATCTTGTCTTTGAAAGACCAATTTACGGCGGACAGCACGGTTTTCAATGCCGCTTCCTCCCGCGCTCCCTGCGGCAGATTCGGATCATTGAAATCTCCATTGAAACACAAATCCCAGTCCTCGTTAGTCGCATCCGGCTCCGACAGGCTGATGTCCGGCCAACCCTCGATAGCCAATAGATCAACCATGTATCTGGGAATGTCGATATTAGTGCCGCCCCCAACGATGCGCTCATCGCCCGGCCCCAACGTGGCTTCCTTCCAGCCGCCCTCCTCAGCTTCCTCAGCTTCCTCAGCTTCCTGAATGGGCGCGATCAGCACAGCCATTCGCCTCTTTTTGTCCGGCCAAGTGAAATTTGTAAACCTTTCCAGTGCCTCCTCCGGCGTGTCGCAGTCGGGAACCATGAAGCAGAACTGCTGCCCGCCTTTAAGGTATTTGATCTCGTAATTGGTCACCGGCCTGACAGCCTCTTTCCAGTCGCCCTCGTCCTCATCCTCAGCCTCCGCCAGCGACACACATTCCTCTACCTGGTTTTCGGGACCGCATTGACCGTAAACTTTTCCAGCTCCCGCACCTTGACTTGGGCAGCTAAGGACATTAGACTCTTGCGTGGTCAGTGCGGGGGGACTCCTGAAATCCATGATGGCGTGCTCTTGGTCGTCCATGAGCCGGAGCTTGTCGGTCTGGCATTTGGCCATCATCCATTCCCACTGAGCACCGGTGGGATTGCCGCCGTCGATCAACATGTCCTCACCAGGTCTAATGGCGATTCGCATGTAGCCCAAGCGATACATGGCCCGATAGACCTTGCCCTGGATTTCCCAAAACGCCGTGTCGATGGCCGAAGCCGGAATCTTGATGCCGAGCTTCTTGGCCCCAGACTCCAGGTGATTAGGCACCGCATCCTCTCGGTTGCCCTTCTCGTCCAGCCAGATGTTGACGTGGCCGATGATCTCCTGGAGCAGCGACTCGCGCAGCCCAACCTCCTCAGCCCCGCCATAATACCACCAGTCGTAAACCTGATCCTCCCAATCCTGATAGGCGGCGGCGTCGTCAGCGGGCGGCTCGCCGAACTTCTCGACGGCAGCCTGCATCATCATCGTCAGCTCCTCCCGGTAGTGCTCTTGCCGCTCCTCATCATCCTTCCGGCGCTGCACCGGGTTCCGGTATTGCCTCCAGGCGTCCAGGGCTTGGCGCAGGGCCTTCTCCTTGTCGCCTCGTGGATTGTAGAGCGACGCCTTCTCGGCCCTGCTCTTGATCGTGGCCAGACGCCTAGCCAGGGCCGGGTTCTTCGCGGCCACGGCAGGGCAGAGCCAAGTTTTGCAGGCCAGGGGCATCTCCGCCTTGCAGCCCTCCGGCCCCCAGTGCTCGCAACCCGTGCAGCAAAGCGTGTTCATGTCCGCTTTCGGAGCCTGAGTGCCGGGATACACACCCTCGCGGCTCCCTTGGCAGGTCACCTGGCCGGTGCCCGCGCCGATCTGGCAAGGCTGCTGTTGCTTGAGCAGACCCGCAGCCTGGCCATAAAGCTTATTGTAAACTTTTTCCAGGCGCTCGCGGTCGATGGGTTTGGCCTCCATGATCGCGGCCCGCAGGATGGACTCCAGCATTTCCGGCTGAGTCTCCGAGTCGCCCAAGTCAACCCTGATCTCCACCAGGTCATGGTTGAGAACCCACGCCTTGGCCTCCGGCCCCACCGCTTTCTGGATCAGGTCACGCCAGCCGCCATAGTAGTCGCCATATTCGCGCCCAGGATAAGGGATGATCGTAAAGAAGGAGAGCTGGTCGTGGCCGGTGGTCGGATCGCGCCTGCGAGCATCGTAAGCGTAGGTGTGATGCTTGTCGATTTGCGCGGGATGGGCGGTGTCGGGCCACGCTTGCGTGCGGAGGCCCAGAACGCCCCGCACATAAAACTTGAACCCCGCCTCCTTGAGTTTGAGCGCGACCGCCAACGCGGCCTGCCGGTCCAGCTCGTCCACGTGTGGCTTCACCAGCTCCTTCCAAGTCTCGGAGTCGCCCTCCTCGCCTGGCTCCTCCGCAGCCTCCATGACCGACTCGAACCAGTAACGGCGCTCCATCGGGTTGTAGGCTTTGCCGATCACGTAGCCCCGGCGCTGGAGATCGGTCGGGTAGAAGCCGGGGATTTTGTCGTAGGGGGGGCTGAAGTGTTCGGCCACGGCGGCAAGCTGGGTCTCTTGGTCAGGCACCTGCCCAACGGGCAGCTCATGCTTAATCCAAACGCCGCCGACGTAACTGTATGCCCGGCTGAGCTTGCCCTCGTTCGCAAACACCGGGATATTGACATGCACGAAATACCCCGGCCCGTAGCGGTGGCCGGGAGAGTGGAACCAATGAGTCTGGCGAAGCTGGTCCAGTTGCCGGGCCTCATCCGGCGTCGGCGTCACGTCCTTCCAGTCGCCCTCATCAGGCTCATCAGCCTCAAGGACTTGGCGGACAATGACATCAGCTTCGTTCACGCCTTAACTACAGGCGGATCAGCCTTGCGGCGAACGCAGACTCACGCCGACGCTTACACTTCGAGCAGAATCTTGATCGTCATCAAACGGCCTATCACTGTTTCCAGCTTGCTCGTGGACTCATTGATATGCGCAGCGGCGGGGGCGGCGATTTCCGCAGGTTTCCCGACCTCTCCGGCTTTTTCACCGGGAGATGGACGGCAGACGGTCTGAAGCCGTTTCTGAAGCTCCTCTACCAGCGGTTCAAGGTCTTCGACCCTGGCTCGCAATCGAGTCACGGCCCTTGGGAGGTCAAATTCGCGCTGTGGATCATTTTTATTGGTGGATTGTGTTGGATATGCGTTCATGTTCATTTTGGATTGCTTGTTACTGTGCCGGATACGACATGCGGAACGTAGGTGCCGACGACGGCCACGATGGTCGTGCCCGACATGATGGCCGTGCCCAACATGACGACCCCGGTCGCCTTAGCGGTGCCCGGCATGACGACCTCAACCCCCTTTGCGTCGTAATCGAGCCAGTACTGGCTGGCCTCCTCTATGTTCTGGGCCAGCACGCGCCCGGTCTCGATTTGGTGGGCGAACAGCTTGGCCTGGGCTTCGGCGCAGCCAATGACGGCTTCCTGGGCACCACGCTCCCAGATATGGGCCGAGGGCGGAGGCAGGTCGGCCTTGTGCGTCCACACTTTGACGCGGGGCGGCGTCGGGCTGATCCGCAGCAGAAGACGGTTCCACCAAATCTTCCACCAGGGCAGTTTGAAACCAGGAACGTAGCCGCAGGCTGCGGCCACTTCAATGGGCAATCCTTTGATCGAATTGTTCTTCATACGCAATATCCGCATCTGACCGCCCTATAGAACGTGGTGACGCGACGACACCCGTCAGCTCGTAATCACTCACGCAACCGATCTCGCTCACCAGGCCGCTCCCCTTCAGGCTGAACGTGATCTCCTTGCACGACGCTTCAATTTTGGCATGGGTGCCAGTCATGTTGGGAAGGAACTCTATCGAGGCCAAGGCACGCTTTCCTTTCAGTTCGAGTTTGTTTACAATTCCGACGCAGTTGCCGAGCGTCAAAGGAACGCCACTATGGACGGTCATCAACCTGGCCAGGACACGCGGCGCGGCCTGGCGAAAGGCCGCTTCAATTACTTTTAGCGGATAGAGCCGCCCGCTGGCCATCCTCTGATCGGCAACGAGAACTTGGAACTTCATGACCGTGACAATGGCAAGAGTTGCTGCCCCGCAGACCCAGCACAAAACCGAGCATCGACGCAAAGGCGCTGGCGAAGCAGACCATGAGGATGCAGCTCCCCAGCCACACCCAAAAGCTCGAAAAAATGAATTTCAGGACTTCAAGCATACCTCATAAAACAGCGGTCGCGCTCAACGATTATAGGGCGTTATCGTTCAGCGAGTCAACACAAATCGTATCGTTTGCGAAATTTAGCGTAAACCTGGTCATACCAGTCATTTAACGCCGGGTTTTCCACCCCAGCGCCCACCGCTTTAGCGCCTTCTTTGAGCGCCTTGACCCAATTCTTTTTGCCCCCAAAAGCCTCGGTGATGAGCTTCCCTAACGCCTGGTCGGTGTCCGTATATTGGGTGTTGTGTGTCCGCTCGAACTCGGCGTCGCACCCTTCGTAGGGCTTGCAAATTTTGTCGAGGAGCGCCAGCGCCTTCTGGTTCGTGCGAAGTTCAAGCGCCAGTTCCGCCGCCATCCCCATCGCCCTTCCCGCAGCATGATTTCCCATATCCGGTAGAACGTGATTTAAAGCACCAGGCTAAAAAGGTTTGACCATGGTGTCGGTTTTGTTGGTTGGGCCGACCACGGCCACGGTCACCAGATACTCCGCGCCGCCTAGATATATGGTAATTTTGGCGTTTGCAGCCCCCATGCTGTTCAGGTGCTCGACTAATTTTGCGACTGCCCTTTTGCCTTCGTCGAGTTCATCTTTAAGCTCGTCGCGCATAAAATTCATGGATCATTGGGCGGAAATTTGAAGACGAGCGTGCGGGCCTTGTCCAGTCTGTGGCAGCCGTCCGTATCCCAGAGACCACCTGTGTCGGGCCGAAAGCCCAAGCCTCCCAAGATGAAGCACATGGTCTGCGCCTCGCTGTTGCTGAGAAGCGCAGCATCGCCAACCCTCATGCTATTGGCGAGGGCAATCAAATCATCCTTATGCGCCCACACTTTAATGCGGGGCGGCGAGAGGCTGATCCGCCAAAGAATGCGGTTCCACCAGACCTTCCACCAGGGCAGTTTGACATGGGGCACGTAGCCGCAGACAGCAGCCTGTCCCTGGACCGCGCGGTCGCAGACTACATCCCAAAATTTCGTCAAGTCCTGATCTCGCTCTCCATACAGGGCCAGCATGGCTGGCAAAGGTTTCCCGCCTAAATCTGAGGCGTCATTCCGAATAGACAACTTGAGAGCAGGATTCGCTCGCATGGCTTGCTCGTATTTGGACAACTCGCCCACGTGAAAATTAGAAACATAGTAATGGGTCTTTTCCATAGAATTTCTGCGCGTTTTTGATCTTCATTGCCCAACCGTAAAACTCCAGGTGCTATCGGCGTTGAGCTGAATGCACAAGGAGCACATGCCTTGGCAGCGAAAGTGGAGCTTGACTCCAGTCGTCTCCTGGAAATCAACCTCGACCAAAACGGTGCGGCTAAGGATAGGCTCAACCGTTTGCTGGCTCAGCCAGTCTCTCAAGCATTTGATGTCGTCGGCGTTCATGCCAATTTTGGGTTTGATTGACTCCTCATCTGGAGCATGTATGAACTTCATGTTCTGTAATGCGAAACTCGCGTTTGTCACGCCCAGCCTCGACGATCTTTTGCAGTTTTTTAAAAGCAACTTGATGCGAGATGTAAACTCCCGCCATTTGATAATCAGCCCTGAGAGTGTCGTCATCTTCCCAGAGAATATAAACTCTTTGCTTTGGCATACAAATTGCCGATCTTCATCCGTGCTCCTGCTCAGTGGCCGACTCTTCCGAGGGTGCTACGACTTCTTCATGATAGTCCAGCGCCCCCACCGCCCCAGCCCCAAAGCCAAGCGCCGTGAACGCTTCTTCAACTGTTTCTCCCGGCCCTTCATTAACTGAGCCGTCACGCCAATGGAATCGCCATGTTTTCATTCCGCTCCCAGTGATCCCAGGAGATCGTCGATGGCCTGGAGATGGCCCTCGACCTTCTCGCGGGCCTCGACGAACAGAGCCAGGATGCGGTTATCCTTGGTGTTGCGCCAGGCCAGCGCCATGATGGTCAAGTAGGCCAGCTCCGGCGACCGGGCTGCCTTCATGGCATAGGCTTTGAATTGCTCGATGTCCTGGAGCCGAGCGCAAGAAGCCTGCTGAACACTTGCAGCAGGCTTCTTGGCCCCCCTCTCCTCGGCGAGCGCCCCAGGAAAGCAAGCGTGCTGCGGGGGTGGTGGAGTCGTGGGCTGTTGGTTCCTCAACCCAACCCACGACTCCGGCCACTTGATGCCAGAAGCATCAACATTTCGGTTTGCAATCCACCAGGTTGGATCGCTTATGCACCCCAGCAAAGCCACGTAAACATTCTCCGGCAGATCGGGCCTCCACTCCGGCAACTTCATGGCCCGGCAATCTTCGCCGAACTTGTCCTGTGCCGTGCTTCTGCCGCCCAGGATGGATATGGTCATGACGGGATCAGACGGAACGGGCACAGCAGCCAGCTCGCTCGCGTCGCAATGGATCAGTCGTTCGCCCATACGGTTGGACTTTATGCCATTCTCCGGGGACTGCAAGCACAAAAAGTTTACAAAATGGACGGCGTGCTGCGGCCCGGCGCAGAGACGGCGAACCACCCCCTAGCAGAAGGCGGTTCACCGCTTTCACGCCATCCATAAAATATACGCCTCCCAGCGGTTGAAAACGTCGTTCTGCTATGCAGGCCAAGCGGTCAACAGAACGCCGTAGCCGTTAGGCACGCCGGAAGGCGCATATTTTGCGGATTGGTTACTCACCCCCGGCTGAAAACACATCCCGCGATGTTGAACATGGGTCAGGCCGGGGACCGCCTGGCGGTGGCGTGTGCATCCGTGCAGCGAGGATCGGAGGCGGCGTCGGGTAAATGCGCTGATACTCCACGCTTGGTCCTTCCAGGACTTCGATCCGGCCTTGCTCAAACCACTGCCCTTCCAGCGGCTTGCAATCCCTGTTCAACTGCCGCGCCTCCACGCCCACCCTGGCCGGTCCACCCAGCCAAGTGCTGGTGCCCACCACGACGCCCGTGAAGCCCGTGACCATATCCCGCACGAGACTGCCCAGGACAACGTGGCTCATCACAATCGGCATTGCACAAGCCAGCTTTGCGGGGATCGGCCCCACGATTTCCAAGCGTTGCTCGTCGAATACCTGCATGGCAATTGGTTTGCCGTCGTGCAGCTCTTGTGGCTCGACATGGATGCGCACACACCCAAAAAGCCAAGTGGTGCTGCTCATGGCGATGCCAGTGAATCCGGTGATTTTGTCTTTGACGATACTTCCTAGTTCTATCATATATGCTGTTTTTATTAGCTGTTTTACTTGATTGTTTCAATCCACGCTGCCCTAGATTTACCGCCTCGGAACCTTGGCAGGCTTTGGGTCGGGCATCGGCCCGCCCGAAGGAACTTCCGTCTGCTTGACCGTCTTGACGATCTTGGCGCTGGGGCCTTTCAGCAGCTCGACGCGCTGCTCGTCGAACCACTGCGGATCGACGGGTTTGCCTTCGTGGAGCGTCTGGCCCTCAACGGTGAGGCGTGTGCATCCGTGCAGCCACTCGCAACGCCCGACGACGATGCCCTTGAAACCTGTAATGGTGTCTTTGACTTCACTGCCTAGTTCTATCATTTGTTCTTCTTTCTCGTAGTTGAGGTTATGGTTGCTTTGCCGTAGAGCTTTGGATTGAGCTTGGTCTCGGCAAATCGTTGGCGAAACTTCTTGGGAATCTTAAGGGGCAGCTTATAGCTGGCCGCATGGCCTGTGGGCAACGACCGCTGTTCGCACCGGAGAAATCGGTCAATCTCCGCTGCAATCAAACCGCCCGCGACCGCAAGCATCTTTACTCGATGCCCCTCATGCTTGTGGATCAGGCCCCAGGAATCACCGCCCAGGAAGCTCACGCGGCCCAGCGGGTCTTCCACGCACGCATCCGTTCCTTTAACCGCCAAAATGGCTGCAATAACAGCCAAATCGCCGCGAGTGTGCGCGTCATCGTGCGCTGGTGTAAACTTCCGAGCGTTGTGCTCGCGCTCCTGTTCGATGAGTTTTACCCCGGTCATCATAATGTCATTTCTTTTCTATCGCCATTTCAGTTCATTTCTTCTTGACGGCCTCCCCCATCTGGCGCTCCAAGTCGGGGCTGAGCCAACTACATCGGATGGGTAGCTGGTTGCGCACGTCGCGGATCAGCGTTTCCAAGTAGGTGATGCGCTGCTGGAGCGCAGTTTGTTCGGCCAAGGCCGCAGCACTGTTCGGCAGATACCACCAGAAAGCAGGCGTGCGGCCTGAGTGTGCGGGGTCTATCCACTGCGCCTTGTCGAAGGGCGGGTTGTAGTGGTAGTAGGCGATGCCACAGGTCTCGGCCAAGCCCAGCTCCGGGCTGGCCTCATAATAGACCAGCACGTGGACGCTATAATTCCAACCAGGCACACTGGGCGGTGGGGCGGCGGCGGGCGCACCTTCGGGATGGAATTGTTTACTTCCCATGGCCGCTCCCTTTCGCCTGTGCCGCGCTACGGACAGCTTTCCTCGCGGGATGAAAATCACGAAGCATCTGCTTCCACCCCTGCACCGTCTTCATCTGCTCCGTCGGCGGCTGGCCTTTGGTGTCGATATGGGTGACGTAGCGGTCGGGCTGAACCTGAGCGCGGCGGCGGACGGCCTTGGCTTCGGCTTTCAGGCGTTCAACGTATTCGCCCAAGCACTCAGGTTCTTCCCCCATCGCGTTCAGGTGAACGAATATATCCTTGGCTATCGTCTTGCCCTTAAGGATGAGCACGAGGTCTTTGGGCCAGGGAAAGGGGCGACCGTTGCGAAAAACGCCCATTCGGAAGCCGCCTCTGCCATTCGGTATCCAGTTGGCCACTACCTGGTGGGGCTTGGGCTTCGGGTTGTTGGTCAGGACTACAGTGTATTTTTGGTTGAATTTTGGCATAGGTTTGGTTGCTGGCCGTCCTTGATGCCGCGCTCCTCGCGCTGGCACCGGCACAGCCGGTAGAGGTTGCCGCCCTTGGTCTCTCCGCAGCGCGAGCAGACGCGCTCCTCGAAGCCCCAGGCAAGCTTAGGGTTAATTTGCGGCCTGTTCTCAGTCATGTTATGGGTAGCTGGGGTCAATGATCTTCTTGGCGAGGTTTTTGATCTCTGCCAACACGTCCACGGCGGGGTCTCGGCGGTCGTGTTCGTCGATCAGGCTAATGATGCGCCGAGCAAGGAAAATGTATCTCCGCGTCGAACTTGACGCGAGCGACGGCTCTATGCCAAGCACAGCACAAACCTCCCGTTCGCTGGTCTTACCCCAGTTTCGCGGCTTCGTCGGCGAGTTCCAATACAGATGGCCCGCAGCGTAGATTGCCGCGAGCTTTTCCTTCGAGTCGATGTCGAGCTGGTGTTGCCAGCCATAGTTCGTAAGACAGTTAGCCGTGCGGCAACTAAAGCTAGAATCCCAGTTGCCCGCCAATTTTTGCAGCTTCCGGTTGTGCTCGACCATGTCTCGCGCCCGCTTGGTCGAAACGCCGAAATGCTCTCCGATAGCACGATAAGTCTCGCCCTGCTCCTCGCGCATCTTCCGCGCCAGCTCGTAGCATTCCTTTGGTAGCGGTGCTCCCATAGGCTATTTCTCCTGTTTAATTTCGTAATCGCCGTCGCGCTGGATGGACACACCCTCAGCGTCCACCGGCCTGACACCGTGGAAGCCCGGCACCAGGCCACGGACACGGTTCCACAGGTCCATCTCCGGTATGCCGTAAGCGCGGTGCTCCCATAGGTCCGTGACCAACTGGCGCAGCGCGATTCGCTCGCGCCTTAATTCAGCGAATTTATCGGGAACGTGGGAAAAAAAACTTGGCAGTCCGAGCCATGCGCACAGCTCCTCGTGGCACTTCTTGCCATAGTTCCGGCAAGACCTGCCGCCCGGCTTTCTGCCCCCAGGGCGCAGCCAACCGTCTTTGACGGCCTTGAGCGCGGCCTCTCTGGAGTCGATGTCGAGGTTACTCAGACAATTGGCCACACGCACGCCCAGCCCATCCATCCAGTGCGGAGTGCGATCCTGCTGTCTAAGCGCCTGTTCGTAAATCTTTTTGGCCTGGCCAGGAGACATGCCAAACTGCTCGCCGATAGCCCGGAAGCTGAGGCCGCTCTCGCGCAGTTTCAACACTTGCTCAAATCTAGCTTGATCGCGCTTCATAACGGCTTCTTGAATGCAGTTTTACCCCGATACTCCTGCTCCTGTCGAAGAACATTAGCCCGTATCTCAGGAAGGTCAGCGGCCAGCTCTGGCAGCACTTCAACCGCATAGTCCTCGCGCACGTAGGCTTCTTTCTCGTTTTCTACCCTCGTCATCGGAGTGCCACTGACGAGCACATTCAGCCGCCCCAAATCTTTGGCTCTGAAAAAGAGCTTGCCGCCCTCGACATAAATCTGGCGGCACTTTTTACCGCGCCCGTAGGTTATCAGCACACCCGACGGCTTCCAAACCTCATAATCGGTGCCGCCGCAGCGCAACGCACCGAGCAGGGTCGGCATATCATTCTTGGCGCACCAGTGCCGGGCCAGATCGTAACCGGCCTCGACTTTTTTGTCCTTGGGCGTCCGCGCTCGGATGTGCTTGCAAGATTCGCAAACTGAATTCATTGGTCCACCTTCTCGTTTCGATGCTTCGACTTTTCGCATACCTGAACTTTACGCCAATCCGCCTGGTGGGCGCAAGAACAAAATGTTTACAAAATCTAGGACATGCCAAGTTTCACGCGAACCTCCGCGCCGTAGGGCCAATGCCGAGGTTTTGGCCACGCAAGTGATCCGTGTCGGGTTGCCCGAACCCGAAGCCCTCATACATCTCCTTGTTCAGCAGGATGAGCGACACTTTGGCCGAGCAGGTGAAGACCCCTACCTTGGGCGGCAGGTAACCAAACAAGGCCGAGCGCGTAACCACGACCGAAAGGATATGGGTGCTTTGGCTCTCGCGCAGGTGCTCTATCACCAGCGGCAGGAGTTGAGCATTGACGTTGGGCAGGTCTTCGGGCTTGTCAGTCGCGTCGAACTCGACCTTCACCCGGCGAGTTTTGGCATTGTAAATGCGGTCGCCAACCTTGAACACGGGCGTCTCGATCTTGGTAAATCCAGCCGCCGCCAGGCCAGACATTATCTGCGGGCAGAGGTCGATACGATAGGGCTGGCGCTCCGGTGTCACCGGCACCCAGCCCTCTTTCTTCATGGCCTCGATGAGCGTGGCCATGTTGCCACTCCTGCTGGCCAGCCAGTTCGCGTAAGCGTTCATCATATCTATTAGTCTTTCTTAAACTGTATCTGAAGGAAATCAGTTATGTCCCGGCAAGTGAACAGGTTCGCCGCATCCGTCGAACTCATCTGGATATAAAACAGGCGGTTGGAGGAAACCACCAAAGCCTCGCCATCATTCTGCATGTAGTAAATGAGCGCCTGCGGGCCAAAACGCTTGTGCAGCTTGGTGTCCTTCTGCACCTGGTTCTCGCACCCGGACAAGAGGCAAACCGCAAGGAGCAAAAGCACCTGAATCAGCCCGCCCAACTTCGGATTCAATACTTCATAGTTCATTGCTGCACCTTTCTGCGAGGACACAAGCCCGCGCTCTCCATCCCGCACTGGCCACTCAAGTAGAACGGCAGCCGGATCGCGCCCTTTCGCCGGACGCCACTCAGCTCTTCTCGTGCTCTGACCACAAACTTCTACGCCCATAACCGTCTCGACGCAAGCGGAAAAGTAAACATTTTCACGTAGAACGGGCAATGAGCCTCTATTGACGGGTAATCAAGAGAGTCGTATTCGGCCATCAACTCTTTACTACGGGGTTGTGCCCGACGCCGTATTCGGAGGTTCGATCTTGACTCCGCAGTCCTGGAGCACGGCATCAAACCAGGCCGTGAACCACGCAGCTTCCTCTCCAGCCTGGTCGGCCTCGCTGAGCGCGTTGTGCTCTTCGATGACCCTGCGCTCGGCTGGCCCCATGCCGGACGTAACCGTCCAAAACCGATAGTAGGCTGCGTCGTGAGCCTTCACACGTCGATAACTTCCTCCGGGTCAACCGAGCAACAGCCCCGTCCGATGCCCAACCAGATTGGCGTTATGAGTCGCACGATCCAATTGCCTCTCTTGACGACCTCACAGAAAGTGCGCCCCTCGCAGTAGATCAGCAAGGGGCAGGGAGCCTTGGTCCCAAGTCCCAGCCTGGCATCCCCGATGGCACAGACCTCCTGGGCGCAGCAATAGCCGCAGCCATTGCACGGCTGGCCCCGCAAAGGCTTGGCCAGATATGGGAGCTGAAACGGCACGGTTGAACAGCGTCCTGGCGGCGGCTGTGAGGTCTTAGCAGCGTGCGAGCAGCGTGCGAGCAGCGTGCGAGCAGTCTTGGGGTGCGTCCGAGCAGCGTGCTTCACGGGAAGCCCACACAACTCAGTCTCCCAGTGCTTCAGCCACTTGCGACCCAAGTTCCGTAAGCGTGAGCCTATCTTTCACCACCCGCAGATAGCCCCGGCGATTAGCCTGAAGCGTTTTCCGCGTGTCCCAGACCTCCACCGACTCGCCGCGCAATTGCCGCAGCAGCTTGGCGGCTGCGGGTGAGAGGGTCTTCACTTCGTCTGCCAAGTCAGCTTTTCTCAACTTCATTTTATTTCCTTAATGTTCGTTGTAAACAAGGACGCACCAGCGGCGCTCCCAAACAATGGGCAGGGTGGGCAGCAGGCACAGGTAATAAGTGCGTGTAAACTGCGTGCCATTAGCCACATAATCCCAGTGGCTCTCGGTCTTCCAATAAAGGCCAATCCACCAGTCGCGCGGCTCAAATTTGATGCGCATAGCCCGTGTTTACACCGTCTTCTCTTTGAGATTCTTGCGGTAGCGGGTCACATGCCTCTCGGATACCCAACGGGCGGGGTTGTTATTCCAGGAGACGCGAACCTGCCGCTTTACAAGATCAATTTCGAGCACGCGAACTACCCAGGTCGCCAGCTCGGCGTGGCACCCGCGTTTGACCCGGCGCTGGTCCCACAGAGTCATGCCTGCCGTCATGTTTTCGAGTTTCATGGAATTTAGGACTTGCCTGTAATTTTAGCCGCTCGCAAGGGCCGTAGCAATGCGTCTTTCTCCTTCTTGCTGAGCTTGGACAAAGCGACCTGGCGGTGCCGCACAATGGCTATGGTGTGGTCGATGGTCACCAACTCATGGCCAATGGCTCCCTCGTTGGCACTCAGCACGCGCACCTTGACCGGATGGACCTTGTAACTTGCCCACTCCTCGTGCTTGGATGCGGCCTCCATCTCCGCAACCTCACGGTCGGTGTAAACTGTGCGCATCCATTCACTGCCGCCTGTCGAGTCCTTATAGAGGCGGAATGCTTTAATTGTTGTGCTCATGCTTTTAGTAATTCGTCTGCCAACAACTCCACGACTCTCCTGACGGTGCGAGGCTGGATGTCCCGCAGCTCCAGGGCGATCCCAAACTCGTCGCCCAGCTCCAGGCTGAACTCTGCCATGTCCAGACTGTCCATGCCGAGCTGTTTATCCAGTTGGCTGTCCAGGCTTATCTCTTCCTCCGGGACGAGCTGGGTCTTAGCCAGCACCTTCCTGACCCGCTTGAATATCTCCGATTCCATCATTGCCCAGTAGAACCGAAATTGGAACCGCGTTCAATTTTCGCGTCCGACGCGAGCCAGGTTCTCGGATAGAAGACGGGCATTGGTCTCGTTGGCCAGCTTGACTGCCTCGGCGCTGCCAGTCGTATCCTTGGAGATGCGCTTGCCGTTCTCGTAGTAGCGCACCCGAAACTGACCCCGGCGCATGGCGTAAACGCGAACGAGCACGTTGTCGGTAGCGCCGACCTCATAAATCGGCCCAGCTTCCAGCTTGTTTCCATACAACGGTTTGGTTCCCAGCAACGACCCAACTATCCGCGCTACCTGCACTATCCCCGGCAATTTCGCTTTCTGATCTGGCTTGGCTTTCTGATCTGGCTTGGCTTTCTGATCTGGCTTGGCTTCCTGATCTGGCTTGGCTTCCTGATCTGGCTTGGCTTCCTGATCTGGCTTGGCTTCCTGATCTGGCTTGGCTTCCTGATCTGGCTTGGCTTCCTGATCTGGCTTGTTGGGTAGCCCCGGCCTGGCCGCATGGATCGGACCTGCTGTCTGCGCCAGAATCGGCGCGGCTGCCCGCAGCTTTTGGAGCTGTTCCTTCAGGTTAGCCAGCTTGCCCTTTTCGAGCTGAAAGAGCGAAGCCCGAAGCGACTGAACCTCCTTGACGTAGCCGTCCTGGGCCTTTTTCACCGAGTCAATGTCCAGCGCGAGTTGCTTTTGCAACTCCTTGAGCAGGGAATCCCGCTGCTGAGTTATCATTGTCATCCACTTCCTGTCCAACGCTTTAACAGCTTTGTCCAGCTCGCTCAGGGTCTCCTCCATCGCCTGGAGTTTGGCCTGTGTTTCCGATAGGGTCGCGGTGCTGCCTATGTCGAAATTGCGTTCGATAGCGCGGATCAGGCGGTCGCCGTCGTATTCTCTAGTCACTTCACGCATATAGCCAGTAGAACGGAAAACGAGAATGTTTACAAGAAAAAGCTTTTCTTGCGGAAAGGGATCGCCCGGTTTGCCCGAATAACGAAAGGGTGCAAAAGAAGGCGACTCAAAAAAGTTTACGAAAGTTCTTGCACCCGGCTGGCTGGAAGCGTAAGCTCGACCCAAAAAGACCTATGATCGCATCAAATACACTGAAAACTCTTTTCCTGTTAGCTTCGATCCTTTGGGGCCTGCCCCTTTTGGGCAGAACCTTCCGGGGAAGTTCCTACAAGGTTTACGAACTCGTCATGTTGGCGGTAAACCTGACCGCGTTTATCGCCCTTCAAGGCCACTTTTTTGCGGAGGGCCTGATCGCATTAAACGTGCTGAAAACTCTCTGCCTGTTCGTTTCGATCCTTTGGGGCCTGCCCCTTTTGGGCAGAACCTTCCGGGGAAGTTCCTACAAGGTTTACGAACTCCTCGTTTTTGCGGCAGCCCTAACCACATTTATCGCCATTCACTACCGCTTTTTTGCGTAGCCCCGCACCCCCTGGAAAACCAGAGGTCGCAATTTTTAAGCTATCGGTCAATGTTCCACGTGGAACAATTCTCGAAAGCATCCTTCATCCAGAAGACGATGCGTGTTCCAACTCTCCTCGTCCATGACAAAAGGCACCTTGCGCCCGCAACGGGCCAACACGAAACCCTCCGTGCAGGCCAGGCAGCGTAGGGGGCCGCGCTGACCTCTTATCCTGTCCCCCGGCTGGGGGTGCGCCTGAGAGGCTGCCAGGCGCTTATAGTGGGCCTTGTCGATCTCCATGCCCGGCAGCCGCACCAGATTCAACTGGGCACGGCTTACGGCAGCCAACCTGGTATCCAGGTGCAGGCGGTTGTCCACCCTGACCTCGGCCAACGCGACGTAATGCTTGAGCCTCCATTTCGTGGGGTAGTCTCCCTCGACCACGCGGCTGCTCCAGGCCACGACGTTCCGGGCCTCATTCCACTCTTCGTAGAGCGGCTGGCCCCGGAACAAGACACCAGTTATCACCTTTTTCATGCTTCCACCTTCTTTGCCAGCGGGATTGCCAACGAGAAGCCCCCCGGAACTCGCATTATCACCTTAGCAGTAATGAGTTGGTTGACAGCATGATAGACGCCAAAACGCAGCTTGATCGCTTCCTCTGGGTGCAACGCTATCGCCTTTACGCGGAGCTTGACTTGATCGAAAATCTGCGTGCCGGAAGCTGCAAGCTCCTGCGCTGCTTCCGCGATCATCGCCGTACAGCTTTTCCTGTAGAGGATTTTTGCCGTTGAAGCTGGGGTCGGGGCTTCTGCCGTTGAAGCTGGGGTCGGGGCTTCTGCCGTTGAAGCTGGGGTCGGGGCTTCTGCCGTTGAAGCTGGGGTCGGGGCTTCTGCCGTTGAAGCTGGGGTCGGGGCTTCTGCCGTTGAAGCTG